>JAESGF010000112.1_pt1 | contig 66839 bp, 61 predicted proteins | sample 9269621 | NCBI WGS metagenome assembly JAESGF01 (sample SAMN14515066, study PRJNA621663) | algae metagenome | isolation source: Tolypothrix carrinoi HA7290-LM1 and co-occurring heterotrophs from dry rock... | place: USA: Makauwahi cave, Kauai, Hawaii | collected 2011-01-06
ACGATATTTAGCCCGACCTTTGAAACTGCCGTTAGAGGCCAGGGCAGTACCCCCACAACGTGGACAAACGCTTCGTCTTGATTCCATCCTGCAAACTTACAGAACGCCACTGGTTAGACCACTGCCCATTAGGGCATACAAACTTCTGCAAAATACTTCTAACAGAATTAATGTTTCTCTCGATAGGTTTATCTTGAGCTAAAACCTCTGCAAATATATTATCGTTATTTTCGTCAACACCTCCCCCGCCACCTCGAACCCCTGGATATTCAACTACACAATAACTGTCTATTGTCTGAATATCAGATACTTCCCAAGAGCCGCAATTAATATCTCCATTAGAAGTAGTTATTGTACAATATTGTGTATATGTTATTTCATAAATAACAACACAATAATCAGAGGTTGAGGAAATTCTACCGGAACTATTTTTTCCTAAAGAAGAAATTTGACCAGTATGTCTACCTCTAACTAAAACAGCGCCGCTTGAAAAACTTCCATCCATATTTTTATAAATCAACATTCCAGTGAACTCGCTTTCGTACAAATTATATAGATGCAGATCTTTAACTTTGGCAGAATTGTTCTTGAGCCAGTCATTGCTTGGAATAATTTTAACAATATTCAATTTAAAGCCTTGATAACTTTTCGACATGACCAGAAACGTTCTATCAGTAATATTGTCGTTGGCTTTATTTACTGTAGCCATTGAGTAAGAAGTTCCTATTTTATTTTTATTAAATAAAATAGGAATCTCAACATAATTATACTTAGTGATTGCTTTACTCCAGAGGGGGGTAGGGCTGTTATAAATTGAATTTCCTTTTAGTGAAGAGTATAAACGCTTACTATTATTAAGCCAGTACTCTTTTGCTTCCATTATCAGGTCATCGTTCAACGATGGCGAAAGATCAAGCATATCTTGCACTTCCTTATGGCAAGAATTAAACAACAGTAAATACAATAAAATCAAAAAATTAAGTCTTGGAATGACAAAGTGAAATTTTTTCATAAAACAAGATCTGATTGATGTTTACACTTCTTAGACGAGATATTACAAATGTAATACCCTTCCTTTACTGTGAACCACGGATTCCAAATTATTTTATTGTTAACACCAGCTCACCCCGATTTATAGTTGGATGCGCTATTGATTTCGCATACTATACTTAGACTATTTCAAACCTGAAGGCCGGTACCAATGAACGCTCACTTCACCGGATACCCCAGCTTATTCAAATAAAACACCTCCCGCGGGGCTTCGGCCCGGCCGGGGGCGTTGATGCGCTGGATGCCCCAGGCCAGGAAGTACTGGTCGTGCCAGGCGGCAAGGGTGGTCTGTTCGGTGTCGAGTACCTTGCTGGGCTGGTCTTTGGGTTTGAGTTCGAAGGTCTGCTCGTCGGCCACGAGCTGGGTACCCTGCACCACGAGCGAACGGATGCGGTCTTCGCTCGGGTAGGCCAGCACGAGGCGGTCGGCCTGGCGGGTGAGTTGCACCTGCTCTTCGAGTTCGTAGCTGGTCACGTCGTTGAGGGCGAAGCCGTTGTCCCAGAGCAACTTGCCCTGCCGGTCGAAGGCGCAGACGAAGGCGTGCGTGTACTTAAAATTATCCGCCGAGCGCGTCAGCCCGCCCCGCGCCCCGAACGAGGTGTACACGCCCGAGCCGGTATTGGTTTTGTACTGCGGGTAAAACGCCTCGGCCACGAGCAGAAAGCCTTCGGGCGTCGGGATGAGGTCGTGCACGAGCAGCAGGTACCGGAAGCGGGCCTCCTTGCCCTCCTCTTTTTTCTTCGCAATCCGGGCCAGTACCCGCTGCTGCCGGGCGGGTTTGAGGTAGTTGAAGAAATTCTTCAGGTCCGAAAACTCCACGTACCGCAGCGCCTCCGGCCCGGCCTCGCTGCCGACGCGCGTCAGGTACACGCCCTGGGCGTAGTCGGAGCAGTTTTGCGAGTAACTACCGATGAGCAGCGATTCGCGGTCGTTCACGCGCAGGAACTGGCCCGAAAGCAGCGTCCGGCCGTCGTCTCCGGGCAGTGGATCGTCGTGCAGGAGTTTGCCTTCGTACGAAAACGTCTTCAGGTTCAACTGGCATTTGCCCCGGCGGTATGTGCGCACGATGACGTGCATCTGGTTCCGGGCGAAGTCGGCGGTGAGGCTCGTGATGTCGAGGTTGTTGGCGTAGAGCGTGGGGAGGACTTTTTCCGATTTGTCGAAAAAGCTGAACAGCACCACCACCGAGCGGTCGTGGTACTTGCCCGCGATGAAGGCCTTGTTGCCGAGTACCCGGAAATCCGACACGGCCTCGATGGCCATCAGTCGCCCGTCGATGGTTTCGGTTTCGCCCGTGGCGAGGACGACGCGCAGGACGAGAATTTTCTCGGAATCGGGTTCGCCGAAAAGCCAGTACAGGTGGTCGTTGTCGACGTAGCTCAACAGCGGCTCCATCGAAAATTTCACCTTAAAATCGGTCTGCCAGCGCGAGCGGAGGTTGGTGTCGTAGCTCGTGAACTGCCACTTCAGGGCGGTACCCGTGTAGGCGTCGATGATTTTTTTGGTCAGCAGTACCCCGTCGCGGCCCAGCGTGGTCACTTCAAACTGCTCGTCGTCTTTCGGATTGCGCTCGATTTCCAGCCGCTGTACCTGGGTCAGTTGCGCCCGGAGCGGGTGCGTGACGAGCAGGCTCAGCAGGAACCAAAAAAGGTACGTGTAGCGGGGAACGTTCGGCATTTTCGGGCAACGGTCGGTTGCTCGAAAGTACGAAAGGTGGGGTGGGTTTTGCAAGACCGGCTTGAATCGTGCTGGCGTAAAACTCCTCTCCTGTTTTAGGAGGGGACGGTCCGCCGCTGCGGTGCGGTGGGATTGTGCGGCTGGGGGGTGGTAAACGCGCCAACGTTGGATTAGCAGACCAAGCTTGGTCAGGCTTCGCGCTCGGCCACAACCACCCCGCCCCTACGGGGCTCCCCTCCTTTTCAAGGAGGGGAGTTTTAGTTCAAAAGTAACTCCCAAACACTACCCCCGCCACGACCAGCGCGAAGAGCGCGGTGAGGAGTACCGCTCCGGCGGCGAGGTCTTTGATCTGTCCGGCCAGGGGGCGGCGTTCGGGAGAGACGAGGTCGACCAGTTTTTCGAGGGCGGTATTGACGGCTTCCGTCGTGAAGACGAGCGTGATGGCCAGGGCGATCCAGAGCCAGTCGCGGGCGGTGATTTGAAAATAAATTCCAGCACCAATTACCACGAGTACCGCCAGTGCGTGAATCCGGGCGTTGTTTTCCGAGCGGACGAGCGTGGTGAGCCCCTGCACGGCGAAGCGAACGCTGCGAATGAATTTCAAGGGATTAATCATGCGGCTCGGGACGGAGGCTGGTTAAACTGAGCAACAGCCCGTAGCAAACTGCCAGCAGCAGGGCGAATTCCACGGTCATCAGCAGCGCGTGCGGATTCTGTAAATTCACGAATCCGCGCCAGAGCAACCGGTGCGGGGCGTGGAGCACGTCCCAACTGTTCCAGCGCTCGATGCGCCCGAGGTAAATGCCAAATCCCGCCAGCGGAATCGCCGCCCCGACCAGCGCCCAACCCCAGCGCGGGGTACTCAGCCGGGCGACGGTCTGGCGCATCCAGTCGAGCGAAAACAGCCCGCAAAGCAGACTGACCAGCGCGTAACTGAAGAGCATGACCGCGTCGTGCCAGAGGGGTACCCGGACGGTTTCCTGGATGTGAATCAGGTCGGTGACGACGTAGGGCGCGTTCGGAAAAAACAGCAACCAGGCCCCGCTGACGGCGGCAAGTTTCAGCCAGGGTACCCTCGGGAGTCGGGCCAGCCGGTCAGCCCAGAGCGCCAGCCCGAGGGGTACCCAGGCCAGGAACAGGTTCCAGTTGATGTACACGTACCAACCGCCGTGGGCCAACCGGCGGCGCACGAGGCAAAGCAGTACCGCCAGCGCCGAGAGCGCGGCCAGCGTGAGGAGAATGCGGAGGCGATTGGTCATTTTATCGAATTCTGGGAAATCGGTACGGGTTTGAAGTTCGGTTCAGGCCCGCGCGGATTTGCGCGGGTAGAGCGGTCGGGCGGGTTCCGCGCCCCGCTCGGCCGGGCACAACTTCCTCCGACTGGGGTACTCGCTATCCAGGGCCCTGATCTCCTTTTTGTACCCCGATGGCAGGAGTGCCGCTTTCAACAGCCCATCCACTTTGAGGCTTCGGCTCAGCTTGTACAGCCCCAGCAGCGGTTTCAGTAGAGAAATTTTCCGCAAGCCGAGTTCGTCCCGCACCGCTTGCGGTACGACCAGGGTTTGCACCTCCCGCAGAATTCGGTACCGCACCTCGCCGAGGTGCTTGCGGTACTGGCGGAACAAATCGTCCGTGTACCGGCTGCGTTGCAGGTTCTGCTGCAGGTGCGTTTGCCGCATCGTTTCCCACGCTTCCAGGGATTCGGGTAATCCCCGCACGCCCATCCGGCTTCCGACCCGGTGAAAGACGTCGAACACCTCCTGCTTTTCGGCTTGGTTCAGTTTCCGTTCCAGCACCTCAAAGGCCCGGATGGAGTAATCGACCAGCATGAAAAGCACATCCCGGTACGCCCAGTCCGGAATGCGCGTGCCGCGCTTCGCTTCCACGTCGGCATGGATCGCCGCCATCGCGTCAATGGCGTGCAGGGCGGCTTGTTCTTCCGAGAAAACGATGGCCCGGGCGTAGGAAACCGTGGAGAAGAGCCGCCCCAGCGGATCGGCAGGCAGGCGACCGGTGAAGTACAGCCAGTCGACCGCCTTGTTGAGCGCAAACTCGGCGGAGGCCCCGGCGAAGATGAACAGGATGGTGTCGCTCTTCCCCCAGATCTGCCGCACCACGGAATTTTTATTTACGAAATAATCCATGCTTCTACCCCGATGGGCTTTAGTGAACGAAGCGACCTGATCGCTTTCCATTTGTTTGATTATTTAAACCCGAACAGGTACGGGAATAAAAAAGTCACGATGACGGTCCATACGAAATAGATGGGCAGGTACCGAACGATGACTTTTCCCACGTCGCGCAGGTTGGCCTTTTTTACGAGCGCCCTGAACAGTTGCGCCGTTACCAGCAGCAGGTTAATCAAGATCAGCACGTTGCTCCCCAGAACGGCCGCCCGGTTGGGTGTCATGCCTCCTTCCGCAATGCGAAATACGATGGCGGAAAGTGCCACCCCGTTAACGAGTACGGTGACTATTGACAGCAGAAAAAGAACCCAGATTTCCGCACGGTTTTTCGTTGTCTTCGCAGTCTCGGCCACGGAAAAGAAAATGATGGCCATCACGCCAATTAACAAGGCGTTAAAAAGAAGTAAAAACTCCCGGTCGTTGTACGGATCTTTGCCCGAATACGCAATAGCAATTAGGTAGGTGATTAACATAACCAGCACCAGTGGACTGAAGAGTTTAGCCAGCACCGGTGAAACTTTCCCTACTAACTGCGGATTGGTCTGCGTCAGGTACGTACCCACGAGGGGCGCGGCGGATAGTCCGAAAATTCCAACATTTTGAAAATAGAAATCTTTAATTCTAAAACCAATCAGCGCGAACAGGTTGATAGTGATACCGGTCAGGATAGCCCCCGAAATCAAAATGAGGGTTGTCATGACGACCAGATCGCCGTTGTACCGCAGAAAGCTGAGTCGTTTTTCGTCGCTGTTGATTTCTTTACCAGCAAAAGCAAAACCCAGAATCGACCACAGAAACAGGAGCAAATGCAGGCACGATAAGACCAGGGTATCGCTCTTTGCCACGTCGGGAAGAGAATTGATGAACAGTACCCCCACGAGCGTTGCCCCAACCATAAAAGCGATTCGAATCGCTGATAGATTGTTCTTCCAGGCGAAATACGTCATCAGCGCCGGGAAGACGATAAAACCGATGTTTCTCGGATAAAAAAACTCCTCATTGATCGTAAAAAAAGCTGGGAACTTGGCGATTAGCCCCGCGGCCAGCGAGGCCACAATTACCACGATTAATTCCCGGCCTGTTCCCCAGCTAATTTGCTCCCCTTCATAATTCAAGCGTTCGTTCCAGAAATCAGCGAGCGGATTTCCTTTCAGTTCCGGATACAACGTCTTGAATTCTTGCTGAAAAGGTACCTTGTTGGTTCGGTACAAGTTTTCAAGTTGCCGAGGGTCATTGAGATGAGCGCGGATTTGGTCTTTCATGCGCGTACACTTTAAAATTTAGTTGTTCTTTTTGATTCTGTTCAGTGAGCCCTTTGGCGCTACGGACGATTGGTACGCTCATCCCGCCGTGTGAATTTGATGCTGCGGATCACTGGATTGCTGTAGTCGAGTGCTACGACGTTCCCGGCCTGATCGCGCAGAAAGCGCACCATTACGCCGCCAAGCTGAAACGTGTCGTGATCGACTGCCTTGAACGGGAATCCCGCGCCCGGTGCCTCGTTGGCACGGCCCATTAACCCATCTTTTCCGGGAGCTATGTCGAAAAACGCCCCGATTTCATCGCTTTCGTACCGACCCGCAAAAGCCTGGAGATCGGTGACTGTCGGCACGAAAGGCCGGGCGCGGCGGTACCGGGCCGTTTGGCCTTCCATGGACTTCAGCTCGAACTGGTCCGGTGACTGGAAATTCAATTCAAATTCGTCCTGCGATTTAAATTGCACGAGGGCACCCCAACGGCGGAAACGGTCCTTGGTCACCGGCACGAGGGCGGGTCCGCCCGCGATGCGAAACCGGCCGCGGTCCACGGCCAGGCGCATGGGCTCACCGGTCCGCTCGTTGAAAAACAGCCCGACCTTGCGGTTTACTTCTAGCAGGGTATCGCCGGTGAGTGCGGGCGGCGGACCGTCCAGGGGCGTCGGGGAATCGGTAGCGGGCAGAAACTGATCAGCGACGCGGTGCGCGAGCGCCGTTGCGCTTGCGACATCTGAATTGCACAGGACGGCGACTGAAAGGCGCCGCTCCGGAAAGCGGCCCAGCCAGGAACTGTACCCGGCCGCGCCGCCGGAATGCCCTATTTCGCCGGTGCCGCGGTAGGTTTCCAGGAGGAGTCCACGGGCGTAACCGAGCTTTCGGCCGTTGTTCAGTTTGGCCGGTTCCTGAAGTTTTTCACTGACGAATGCCCCAAGTCGTCCGCTCGTCAGCGCCTCGTTCCAGAGGAGCAGGTCAGCCGCGGTGCTGATGACGGCACCCCCGCCGCGCTCGTTCCCCAGCCGCATGTGCGGCTTCCAGTCGGTGCCGTCTTTCTGGTAGCCGAGGGCGCGGTCGCCCGTACCCTGCAGGATGTCGACCACGTAGGCGCTCGACTTCATCCCGAGCGGCTCGAACAGGCGCTGGCGCAGGAAGTCGGCGAACGCCATTCCGCTCCTGCGCGCCACGATTTCGGTCAGCAACACGTAGCCGCTGTTCGAGTAAGACCATTCCTCACCGGGTGCGAAATTGAGGCCGCGCTGACGCAGAATCAGGGTCAGGGCATCGGGCTTACCGTTGGCTAACGGCATCAACCCGGTCCAGTCGCGAATCCCGCTGGTGTGGGTGAGCAAGTGGTCGAGCGTGATCGTGTGGCCGTAATCGGGTAGTTCCGGTAGGTACTTGCGGACGTCGTCGGAAAGCGAAAGGCGTTTCTCTTCGACGAGCAGGAGGACGGCTGCGGCGATGAATTGCTTCCGGGTCGAGCCGATGTCGAAGAGAGTACCTGGGCTCAAGGGCACTCCCCGCTCGAGATCGGCCGAGCCGTACGCGCGATTCACCACTACTTTCCCGTTCTGCGAGACGGCGCATACGCAGCCCGGCGTGGTTGGCGTGGCCCCACCGAAAATTTTGTCGATCTCGCTCGTCTTGTCCTGCGCATAAGCGGTCGTGCTGACCACCAGGGCGGTGAGCATCCCCGCCGAAATCGTGCGGGTCAGATTATTCAGCACCTGCACTGCGCCGACTGATCGGCCGTTGGCGCACGTTTTCGAGATCGTGATTGGTTGTAAGTTCATACCTTTTCGATGATAAGCAGAGTCTTGGGTAGTCAAGTTGTGCCTGGTTCGTTCATCGTTCACTGCGGTACCGCCCCCGCAGGGTCTCTCGGTTCGCCATACGCCCGGTACCAATCCAGGTTCCGGGTCAGGTACATCACCACGCCGAGGATGAGCACGAGGCCGAAGCTGCCCATCAGGAGCGCGTAGTCTTCGAGCTGGAGAAGTGAGTAGAAAAAGCCGTAAAAAATCGCCAGGATGCCGTTGAAAATGATGGCCAGCCGCAGGCTACGGAAAATGGCTTTCGTGTACAGAAACACCATTCCGAGAATGACCGCGACGGCGATGGCGTAGGCGTTGGCAAACGAGAGGTACTCCGAAATCGAGAGCAGCAGCACGTAAAACAACACCACCGCCACCCCGACGAGCAGGTACTGAATCGGGTGCAGCCGCCGCTTGTTGAGGATTTCGACGAAGAAAAATGCCGTAAACGTCAGCAGCACGAACAGCACGCTGTACTTGGCCGACCGCGCCGTTTTCTGGTACTCGTCGACGGGCAGGAGCAGCTTCACTCCAAAACGCCCCGACTCGTCGTTGATGACCGGCTTGCCGTCGCGGTACTCGTTCGGGACGGGCGTCGGCTGAAAATTCACGAACGCGCCCACGCCCTGCTGGGGGTAGTTGCGGTTGTAGTGGAGTACCTTCCAACAAGCCGTGAATCCTTCGCCAGTCACGCTCCGCTGCTCGGGCAGGAAGGTACCCACGAAGCTCGGCGTCGGCCAGGGAGAGGTCAGCTCGACGTTCGTTTCCTGGCCGAGTGGCAGGACGTTCAGTTCGTTGCTCCCGTTCAGGTTCAGATTGAGCGTGAACGGAATCGCGGCGGTACCACCGGGTACGAGTTTCACCGGAATGCCCACGCCGCGCTGAAACAGGTCGGGCGTGGCCTCGCCGGGTTCAAACTGGAGTTGCTGCTCGCCAAATTTCATCTGAATCGCCCGCCGGATGCCTTTGAGGTCGGTCAGTCCGAAGGAGACGAACGCGTCGTTCCACTGCACGTCTTCGGGGCGGATTTTGAGCGCCGCAAAATCCGGCTGGCGAAATCGCCCGCTGAACGTCAGTTGGGCGTTGTAGAGCATCACGACGTAAATGCCCCGGTACCGTTTTTCGGGCGTGAGCCGACCGCGCACGTCGAGGCGCTCAGGGAAAAAGTGCGCGTAGTCGGTGATGAGTTCGGTCTTGCCCTGCTCGTTCGTGCGCCCCCGGCGAAAGGGCACCGTGAGCACCGGTCCGCCGAGACTTTGATCGCTGCCCCATTTCGAACTGATTTCGGTGACGGCCTGGTCACGGGTTTTCTCACGCTCTTCAATCAGGCTTTGAATCAATATCGACGGAATCAGGAGCAGCAGCCCCAAAAACCCGATGATGAACAGTTTGAGCACGAGCGAATCGCCTGAGCGAGGGGCCGCCGGGCGCGGCGGTAGGGAAGCGGGGGCAACGGGAGTTTCCATGTGAGTTGGGTTACGGATCTAAAAGTACTTTGAATTACAAAGTTTAGATTCAAAAAAATTAGCCCGGTACCGGCGTGGCTTTGATGAGGGATTCGAGGGCGTCCAGGTGTTCCTGGAAGGCTTTACGGCCCGCTTCGGTAGCTTGGTAGGAGGTGTTGGGCTTGCGACCGATGAAGCCCTTCCGCACCGCCACGTACTCAAGCTTTTCGAGGGCAGTCAGGTGGCTGGCCAGGTTGCCGTCGGTCAGCGACAGGGTTTCCTTCAACATCCCGAAGTCGGCCCAATCGTTCACCATCAGCACGGACATGATGCCGAGCCGGATGCGATTCTCGAAGGCTTTGTTCAGTTGGTCGAGGAAGGATTTCATTTTTTCAGGCTATAAGCTGGAAGCTGTAAGCCGTAAGCAAAAAGTGAACGGTTGAATCTGGAAGTTTATCGCTTATGGCTCACAGCCTTTCATACTTGTTGTACAGCACTGCGCCGTAAACGATATGCAACACACCGAAACCCAGGGCCCAAAAAAGCAGATTGGTACCGGTTCCGGCCAAATAGCCACATAGCAGTCCTAAAACGATTTCGATCAGACCCACCGTACGGATATCGGGCAGGGTGTATTTGCTGGCATTCAGCAGGGCCAGACCGTAAAAAATCAGCGTGGTAGCCGCAATCAGTTGGGGCGCGTGCAGGACCAGAATGCCACAGAACAACCCACCCGCCCCGAGGGGAATGAAAAGATTTACGAGCATTCGCCGACTGGTGCCATCCCAAACGGAAAGGCCTTTTTTACGGGCCCGGCGCGCCGATAGTACCACGGCCACGGTCAGCGAAGCCAGCAACACCGCGGCAAAGTCAATGACAAAAAAAGTGTAGAAGGCGGTACCTCGCTGGCTGTACGGGGTACTCACGTACTCGGGTTGTTTTTCCAGGAACCGGTACGCCACAAAAGCGCCAATCAGGGCAAAGATGCCGATAAAAATACCCGACAGCCCACTCAGGGAAAGAAAACGCGAGGACCGCTCCATCATCGAGCGGATTTCGGAAAGGTCGCGGAGGTGCGTTTCTTGGTTCATTTCAGAGTACTTTGAGTCACAAAGTTGAAACGCGTTTTCAATTATCCAACCATCGGCCAAAAAAAAATGGAAAAGGGTACCCTACGGAACCGGGACGTACCTAAAATCAAGGCAGGCGGAACTCCGGATTGACAATCAACCCGACGACGTTCCCAAACGGATCGTACACGCTCGCGACCCAGATCTCGCCGCCGACGTTCTGGGGCGGGTCGTGAGGTTTAGCCCCCGCGGCGAGCAGGCGCTGGTACGCGGCCTGGATGTCGTCGACGGCCCAGTAGGTCAGCACGCTGGGCGATTTCCCAGCGTCGGAATCGGTCGGTTGCAGGCCGAGTTCGTACCCGCCGACGTTGTACCCGACGTAAAACGGTTCATCGAAATACGGCCCGAACCCGAGCAGTTCGGTGTACCAGGCTTTCGCCCGGTCGAGGTCAGAAACGAGGTAAATGCAGGTGCGAAGGCCGGAGAACATGGAATTAATGGATCGTGGATAATTGACAATGGAAAATAAGAACTGGATGCCATTTTCCATTATCCACGATCCATTAATTCCCCACCTTCATCGCCCGCTCCAGTTCTTTCTGGTACAGTCGCCCGACGGGGAGTTCCTGCCCGGCCACTTCGACGTGCGTCGGAGTGAAGCTGGTGATCTGGTCGAGGGCGGCGAGGTACGAGCGGTGAATGCGCACGAACTGCGTCGCGGGTAGCATAGCCTCGACGGCGTGGAGCGTCTGCTTGACGAGCAGCGGCTTGCCCGCGACGGTCACGATTTTCACGTAGTCGCCCACGCTTTCGGCGTAGCGGATGTCGCGCGTGAAAACCTTGACCATTTTGCGGTCGACGCGGAAGTACAGAAACGCTTCGGTGTTCGGGGCGAAGGCGTCGCGCTCGGGTACCGACGCGGGCGCATCGGTGCGGAGTACTTTCGAGACGGCCCGCAGGAAGCGCTCGAAGGCGATGGGTTTGAGCAGGTAGTCGACCACGTCGAGTTCGAACCCGTCGAGAGCGTACTCGCGGTAGGCCGTCGTGAAGATGACTTTCGGTGGATTGCGCAGGCTACGGACGAAATCGGTACCGAGCAGCCGCGGCATTTTGATGTCAAGAAACAGCAGGTCGACGGACTGATTTTGCAGTACTCCGAAGGCCTGCACGGCATGGGCGCAGGTACCCACGAGTTCGAACCCGTCGATGGCGCTGACGTACGATTCGAGGATTTCGAGGGCGGGCGGCTCGTCGTCGACGAGCAGGCAGCGGAGTTTCATCGGATTTACGAGGTACGATTTACCAATTACGATTTCAGCACCGGTTCTTCCAGTTGGAAAGCGAGTCGCTGCGTTTCATCGCCCTCGTCCAACGTCAACCGCAGCGTGACCAGAAACGAATCGGCTTCGGCTTGAGTACGGAGTTCGTGGCGATCGGGGTAAAGCAGTTCGAGGCGTTTGCGGACGTTTTGCAAACCGATTCCTCCCACCGGGTCGGCCTGGGCTTCGGGGTCGCGACTGTTGAGGAGTTGAAACGTGAGCATTTCCCCTTCGACCGAGAGATTCAGGCTGATCCACGACTGGTCGAGCTGTTCACTGGTGCCGTGCTTGAAGGCGTTTTCCAGGAACGGAATCAGCAGCAGCGGGGCGATGCGCTGGCCGGGAATATCGCCCGTAAAATTGAGCGAAACCTCCAGCCGGTCGCCGTAGCGCAGTTTTTCCAGGGTCACGTAGTTCCGCAAAAAGTCGGTTTCCTGCGTGAGCCGTACCTCCGGCGCGTTGCATTCGTAAAGCACGTAACTGAGTAGGTTCGAAAGGCGCAGCACCACGTCGGGCGCTTCGGGGGCTTGCCGCCGGGTGAGGGCATAGAGGTTGTTGAGCGTGTTGAAGAGAAAATGGGGGTGCACTTGCGCCTTGAGCAGTTGCAGTTCGGCACCCAGCTTTTCGCGCTGGGTTTTCAGGAGCGTTTCTTGCTGACGGAAGAGGTTTTTGAGCAGGACAACGGCCACGAACAAGCCCCCGGCGGTCATGCCACCGCGGATGCCGGCCATCAACCCGATCACCAGCTTAGCCGGACGATACGGGTACCCCAGCCACGCGCGCAAGGGGCGGGATACAATTTCTCCGGCAATAAATGCCCCGAATGCCTGCACGAGTATTGCCGCCCCGAAACCCAGGATCAGCCAGACCCAGCGCTGGCGGTAGAAAAACCGTGGCAGTAGCCAATACCCCAGCAAATACGCAAATACCAGGTGGGAAGACAGGGTGAACAGCACGGACTCGCAGAAGGTCAGCAGAAGCGCGGCACTGAAGTCGGGAGGACTTTTAGCAACGGCATGGGCAACGAAAATTCGGGGCGAATACACATTCAGGGGTAAGTAGATCGCCGTCGAAAAAAGGATCCACAGCCCCCAGAACAGCGCGTGTCGGGCCAGCCGGGTACGGGGGGCGTTCGAGAAGACGAAATCGTAGCTAAACAGCCGGTTCATGGCGTGATTGATCGACAGAAAGGTACTCGAAATTCAGCCAGTTCGTCCGGTCCAGGTGCGTTAATCGACCGATGTCCGTTCATCGTCGGTCAGCAACGGATTTCGTCGGCCAACGACGCCGGACAGGTACCGCCGCCCGTCTGCCGATGGCCGTACCCGGCTGGTCGAATTTTCAACCACGGGGTACCCACGACGACGTAGCTTTCGTCCATCGAATCGGAAAAAGCGGGTTTTCCCGCTCGCAAACGGGTACTTCCCCCCTACCCGGCCTGGTTCGGAAGCGGTAATTTTGTATCCACGTTTAACCTCCCATTCCCGTATCGCCATGAAAACGCTTTTTATCCTCTGCCTCTTTACCGCACTGACGTGTACAGCCCAGGCCCAAACCACCAAACGCCCCGAACCCGCCACGCTGGGTACCTGGGTGGTCGAGTCGAACGCAAAAACGAAGGCACCTGTCGTCGTGAAGTTTTACAGCGAATCGAACGAATTGATTTACGAAGAAACCCTGACGCAAAAGCGCCTCGACATCAAAAAGCCGCAGGTCGTGGCCTCGCTCAACCGGGCGCTGGAACGGGCCTTCGTGCACTGGGTCGCCACGAAGCAATTCGAGCAAAACCAGGGCTGGCTCACGGCGAGTCTGAAAAAGTAAGTTTTCCTTCAACCCTACAAAAAAACGCCTCCCCGATACCGGGGAGGCGTTTTTTTGTTTCATTACTCCCCCTTGTGCGGCGGGCTGGTGCGTGAGCCGAAGGGGGAATTTTTAAAACTTCCACCGCACGAACGCCTCCATCGCCTCGTACTCGGCCAGGCCGAGGGCGTTGTAAAGTTCGGCGGTGGCGCGGTTGCGGTCTTCGGCGCGTTGCCAGAACTCGCGCGAGTCGGTACCCTGGAACACCACGCCGTCCTTCTGCGACTGGTGCTTGAAAATACCCTGACGTTTCTGGAGTACCTGATCGGGCGACATCGGTACCGCCATTTCGATGAGGTCGATGGCCCACTCGTCCCAGGCGCCTTTGTAGAGCCAGACCCAGCAATCCTCGGCGAAGTCGTAGTCCTTCGTTTTGAAACCTTCTTTTTTCAATCGGCGTACGGCTTCCATCACCGCGTCGAGGCAAACCTTGTGCGTTCCGTGCGGGTCGGCCAGATCACCGGCGGCGTAAATTTGGTGCGGGCGGAGTTCGCGGATGAGGTCCATCGTGAGCTGGATGTCCTCCTCGCCGAGTGGTTTTTTCTGGACTTTGCCCGTTTCGTAAAACGGCATCTGCAGAAAGTGCGCGTTTTCGGCCCCGTTGCCCACGAAGCGACAGGTAGCCTTGGCCTCGCCCTGCCGGATGAGGCCCTTCACGTGGCGTACCTCCGCCGAATCCATTTCCGAGTCCTTTTTTTCTTTCAGGAATTCGGCGGCTTCCCGGAAAATCCGCCCGGCTTCGGGGCTGTCGATGCCGAACTGCCGGTTGTAGTCGACCACGAAATCGACGAAGCGCAGCGCCTCGTCGTCGGCCACGGCGATGTTGCCCGAGGTCTGGTACCCCACGTGCACGTCGTGGCCTTGGTCCACGAGTCGCTGGAAGGTACCGCCCATCGAGATGATGTCGTCGTCGGGGTGCGGGCTGAAAATCAGGCAGCGCTTGCGGGCGGGTTCGGCGCGTTCGGGGCGGAACGAATCGTCGGCCCCCGGCTTGCCACCCGGCCAGCCCGTGATGCTCCGCTGGAGTTGGTTGAAAACTTCGATGTTCAGATCGTACGCCTGCCCGACTTGCGCCAGCAGGTCCGAGAGGCCGTTGTCGTTGTACTCGCGGTTGGTCAGTTTGAGTACCGGCTTGCCGAGCGTGAGGGCCAGGTGCGTGACGCCCTTGCGGATCATGGCCTTGTCCCAGACCACTTCCTCCACGAGCCAAGGCGTTTTCCGGCGGGTGAGTTCGGCGGCGGCGGCTTCGTCGATGACGAACTGCACGTTGGGGTGCCCCTGCAGGTAGCTCGACGGTACCTCCGCCGTGACCGGCCCTTCGAGCGCCTGCCGGATGATGCGCGCCTTGTGCTCGCCCCAGGCCAGGAGTACCACCCGCTTGGCCCGCATGATCTGCCCGACGCCGAGCGTGATGGCTTTGCGGGGTACGTTCGAGACACCGCCAAAATCCATCGTCGCGTCGATGCGCGTGGTGAGGTCGAGCGTCATCAGGCGGGTTTTAGAGGCCACGTGCGAGCCGGGTTCGTTAAACCCGATGTGCCCGTTGCGCCCGATGCCGAGGAGCTGAAAATCTAGCCCGCCGAGGTCGTCGATGCGCCGTTCGTACTCCTGGCAAAACGCGTGAATTTCCTCGGTTGCGAGGGTACCGTCGGGGATGAAGTAGTTGCCCGCCGGGATGTCGACGTGGTCGAAGAGTTGCTCCCGCATGAAGCGCACGTAGCTCTGGAGGCTGTCGGGCTGCATGGGGTAGTACTCGTCGAGGTTGAAGGTGATGACGTTGTAAAAACTCAGCCGCTCTTCGCGGTGAATCCGAATCAGTTCGGCGTAGACCTTTTTCGGCGACGAGCCGGTGGCCAGCCCGAGTACCGCTGGGCGGCCCTGGAGTTGTTTCTGCCGGATGAGGTCGGCGAGTTCGCGGGCCACGGCCGCCGAGGCGTCGTTCGAGTCGGCGTAAATCCGGGTCGGAATGCGTTCAAACGCAATGGGCTGGTTCAGCGCGGGCGCGGGGGTCGTGAGCGTTTCCACGGCGACGGGCATGGGGAAGGGTACGGTTGGTTCGACGCGGCGAAGGTAGGGAGATTTAATCAGGGCACCGAGATACGGCATTTTAAAGGTAAAATTTTGAATCAATTCATTATAAATTTGTATTTGATAAACAAAATTATTGTTACAGAGAAAATAATTTTCTTCATGCCTTGTGAATTAATAAAATATGAAATAGGTTTGAACATCCCACCTACTGACAGTTTTCTTATTTCTTCACTTGGGCCGCAACCCAGGAGACCGCCGAAAATCCTGTAATTGAGTAGGCGCCAGTTTTAATTCAAGCTCCACACTTCTTTTCGTTCACGACGAAGAGCTTGCTTGCATTTGTAGTTTAATTCATTCTTTGACCGCTCTTTTATTAACTGTTTTCAAAATAAGCATCTTAAAAGGTATTTTTTCTAATTTGAAAAATTTAGAAAGCAGAAGTATCATCAATTAAAAAACCAGACTTATGAACAAACTACTAACGCTCTGTCTATCTATTTTTATTTATTTCTTGGGTAGTGTACCATAAATTAGTGGGAGTTATTTTTGAGGATGAATCAGCTACTGCCCCGTTGCCTGCACTACCAGAGCAAACACTTGGTTGGGAATGGTTCGGTGAAAGGTCGCTACCGCTGCCAGTCCTGCGGCAAGAGCGGTTACATCCTCGATGACCGCCCGGCCCAACGTCAGTAACGCCATGCCCACATTGAATCCCTGTTGACCGAGCGGCTTTCGCTCCAAGCCGTCGCCCGCGTTCTAAAACAAAGGTCACTTGCAGCCCCCCGTCACGACAACGACCGAGATTGAGCTTGACCGCGGCGGCGGACCGCGAGGTGCACACCTTCGTGGGTCATAAGGCCAATTCGGTCTGGGTCTGGATTGCCTTCTGTCGACCCACCCGCCGCGTGCTGGCTTTCCATGTGGGGCTGCGCCGAGTCGAACATGCCGACGGTCCGCCGCTGCGGGCAACTTTGGCAGTGCTTAGCGCCGCAGGCTCAGCAGGAAGCCCGCTTCTTTTCGGATCGGCTGGCGGCTTATGCCCGAGTTATTCCCCAAGCTCGCCATCGCGGCCAAGGCAAAGTGACTAATCAGCTGGAGCGTTTCAACCGCAGCGGCGGACCGCAATACCCTGCGTCAGCGGGTGAGTCTATTGGTCAGGAAGACGCTCTCCTTTGCCAAATCCCTCGATGGACTTTGCCGACGGTTAGCCTTCTTCTTCAACCATTACAATGCCGCAATCACTACCTGATGTTACACTACCGTTTTCATTTCGTTGTACGTTCGGTTTTGTTTTAAAAATCAGGAATCAAATTTACTACCGTCCCACACGACTCCCGGTGGAAACAGGTCTGCCCGGCGCTTCTGCATTTCCAGGGCGATCAAAGCACTGTTACCGCCTTGTTGCTTCAGTCTTGAAATGATGTTTAAATAACTTTTTTCATCTCTGTTCTGACTCAGTTTAAAAACATTTTCTATCCGATCGGCTTTCACCTCAAAACCCACGATGGCGGGCATCATCTTTTTCAGAAATTCGTCCGGAAGGTTGTCGTAAATCGTCGGAGATTTTGTATTCTCCTTTTCAAATTTTAACGTCAGTTTTTTCATAAACTGAATCAAATCAGCTTCCGACATAAAGTTTAGTTGCCCATGTACCTGGACGCTCATGTAATTCCAGGTTGAGCCGATTTGCGGATTGCTGTACCACGAAGCACTCACGTACGTGCTTGGGCCCGTAAACACGATCAGGGCATGGGGGTTTTCGACGAAAGCCTTGTGGTGGTCCGTGTTTCGCATGAGGTGGCCCTGTAAAAACAACTCACCTTGTCTTTCCTCAATTAGTACCGGAATTTGGGTAGCCACTGGAGTGCCTGACCGATTACTTCCCGTTACGAATGCGAATGGATTTTCTTCCATAAAATCCAGGATTGCCTGCCGGTCTTTTTCCTTGAAATAAGAGAAATGGTACACGTTCGTTTGGGTTTAGTTTGAGCTATTGCGCAGGTGCGTCAGTCAGTCAGCAGGTAGGTAAAGTGAGTAACCGGACTGGCAGCCCCGCCCGTTGCCCGGTAAAAGGCAAGGGCCTGAACGTCCTCCTCGTCGGCCTGGACGAACAGTTCCTCCGCACCCAGACTGCGGCAGTACTGGGTCAACTGCGCCAGGAGTTTCGTACCGATGCCCTGGCCCTGACAGGCTGCGCTGACCGCCAGGTCGTACAGATAAATCAGGGGCTTTTCCGAATGGTACGGCGTCAGGACGTAGGCCGTTGCCCCACCAACAACCCGGTTGGCAGACCGGGCGACAAAAACGATAAAATCAGGGCGGGCCAACAGGCATTGCAGGTGTTCGGGTGGAGCCTTCGTCACCTCGTCGGTCTCTAAAACGTCCCGGAACAGGTCGAGCAGCTCCATGAACGGCGCTACGTCACCGGGTAGTAGTTTTCTGATTTTAACCTCCATCGGAATGGCGTAATGAGATTTACGATACGAAAATCGTCGGCATCGCCAGCCACAAGGGGGCCGGTTCCACCCGGCCCCTCCTGCCCGGCTCACTGCTTCATTACTTTAGTCGTAACGGTCTGATTGCCGTTGGTGGTCTTCATAAAATACAGCCCGGCAGGCACCGGGGTCCCGTGCTGGTCGGTGCCGTTCCACTGCACGGTGTGCGAGTCGGCCTCCGCTTCGCCCGGTACCAGCCGGGTCACCTCCGCGCCGCTGGTGTTGTACACCGTGACCGATACGGGGCCTTTCCCCGAAAACGGGTACTTGACCGTGACCTGCTCCCGGAACGGATTGGGGGAAGCAACCGCCCGCCGGTCTTCGGCCGATGCCCGGTCGAACGACGGCGCGCCCTCCAACCAGTGCGGCGGGATGGTCGGCCCGGCGGCTGTCCGGGCTGCCACCTGATTAGCTCCAATTTTGACGGTACCGACGGGTGCCCGCAGGGTCAGGGGTCGGTCGAAGGTAACGGCCCCCGGATACGTTCCTTTGGCGATATAGACCGTGTAATCGTTGGGGGCGTGCTGAGCCGCCTGCTGCACGGTAAGGTAGGGCTTATCAATCTGACCGTTGGGCTGGTTACTTACTCCATTCCAATCCAAGTAGGCCGATTTTTCGGTGAAGAATCGGGCCACGCCGTTGCGAAAATTGTCGCTCTTGAAACCAACTCCAACGGCGGGATGATTATCCTCGTTGCTGCGGTGGTGTAGGCCGATGGCCACGTTGGAACCCTCGTAAACAACGGGAGCGCCGGCCGCTAAGAAATTCGTGGAATACACGACGAACAGGTCGCGGTCGTCGCTTGCGTAAGGAAGGTCATACTTCAGGGCGGAGTTTTGCTGCTGCAGGGACGTTTGCGTCAGGCGCAGCGATTTGTATCCTGGTGTGCCTTCCAACACGGGGCCATTGTAAGTTCCATAATGAAACAGATCGACCCCCGCGTCTTCCAGGTTTTCAAGGATGTAATTGCTTGGATTTTTGGCAATGCGAAAGTACTCCTGCTGGCGTTCGCCCGGTCGCAGCCCTGTGCCGTTCGGAAGCGCCTCCACAACGCCCCAACTCACCTTCGATACCATACCCTCTCCTTTAAAAACAAACTTATGAGTGCCTTCAGCGGTGTTCCCGAAATTTACCGGGTACTGATCCTCAGGAGCCGGATGTTGGATGGTAGTTCCAACGGAAGTCGGTACGTTAAATTCAATCACGTCGTAGCCGCCACCTCCGCCCGCGAGGGTCACGATGGCCCCGTTGGGCGCAATCCAGCCCGTACCGCCTGTTTCCACCCCGTTGGTAAACCGGCCTACGGCCTTCGCGTGGGGGTGGGTTTCGGTGATGTCCGCCGTCGTGGAAAGCACTTGCTGGGACGAAGTTTCGGTCGGTTCCGCCGCCTTCCGGGCCTTGCGGTTGCGTTCGGCGTCGGGGTCGGTGATCATCACCTCGCTGAGATTCACGAGGTTTTTCTCCCCCGCCGCCGCGAAGAGCGACACCTTCACGGTCGTCCCGTTAAAGTAGGCCGAACTAAAGCGCCAGTTTTCGAGGTCTGGTCGGCGGAGTACCTGCTGGGCACCGTCGGCCCCTTTGAGGAGCAGGTAACTGCTTTCGCCGAGTTGGGTACCCTTGAAATACAGGCGGAGAAATGAGCTGCCGGGCTGGGTCACCTCCGTCAGCACCGTCAACTGGCTTTCTTTCGGCGGAATGCCCCGGTGCGCAAACGCGTAGGGTACCCGCTTCTGGGCCGCGAGCGGAAAGCCAATCAGGCAACCGACCGCGACGAGGAATAACACTGCATTTTTCATGGGAAAGTCGGTTGTCAAGGTTACTGAAGGCTGACGAGTACCAACACCAGGCCCTGGCCGCTTTTGAGTTCCGTCATGGCTTTGCCGAGGATGGCCCCCTGCGCCTTTCCAGCGTCGGCGGCTTTCATGGCGTGGCCGGTCGTGGGCGAGGTGGTGAGCAAATCGCCGGGGCGGATGGCCCCGTAGGCGGCGTCTACCCGGCAGTATACCCGGCCTGTCAGCGCCACCGGGTACTGGCCGCTGGCCAGCGTACCGGCCTGGCCCATGAGCATCCCCGGCTGCACGTCGCCCGCGCCGCTGACGATGCCCGCCACGGTACGGTCGTAGGCCTGGTCGGCCACCCGCAGCTTACCGGGCTGGTCGGGGTCGATGCGCACGACGGTACCCGGCAGCAGGGTCTCGGTACCGGCCACGTCGAAGTGTTCGGCCAAATCGGCCCCGCCCGTGATTTCGAGGATTTTCGTGCTCGTGGTGCCGTTCACCTGGAGGGTTTTCGAGGGCGTTGTCAGGCCGATGCCCACGTTCCCGGCGGGAGTAATGACCATCGTGGCATCGTCGGAACTGGCCGTATTGGAAAACACCAGCTTACCCGCTCCGGCATCCCAACTGCTGTTGGCTACCCCGACCCGCCAGGCACCGCCGCCGGTACCGGGGTTGATGAGCTTAAGCTGCATGTCGCCCTCCGAGGCCACGCTCAACCGGGCCTCGTTGTCGGTCGTGCCGACTTTCACCTTGCCGCCGCCGTTGGCGAGGTGGATGTTCTGCTCCGAGTCGTTGTTGAGGTACAGCGGGTCGCTGCTTTCGATTTGGTTACCGTCGAGGGCCAATAGGTGCGTGTTGTCACCCACTTTTGAGTACAGGCGCAAGGCTCCGCTCTGCAATGTGTTGCTCACGCGGGTGATGTTGGTTCCGTACACGGTGAACACCGTCGGTTCGTCGAGGTTCTTCCCCAGCAGCGCCATCGAGGGCGTCATGCTAAACAGCAGGTCGTTGTTGTGCCGGATTTTAAACGTCGATTCATTGACGATGGACCACGTGTTGGTCGTGCCGTTGAGCAGGCTCCGGCGCAGTTCGATGCCCGCCGTCTGGCTGCCGAGTGAAGCCCCGCCCAGGGAGCCGACGCGGAGGTAGTTGTCCGTAGCGCTCAGCAATTCCAGGCTGCGCTGGGGTGAGACAGTGCCGATGCCGATTTTCACGGTGGATGGTACGTACAGGTTGCCGTTGGCGGTCAGCCACTGCTGGGCCAGGAGGCGGTAGGGGGTACCCGCGGCGAGGAGCAGCAGACCGGCGATTGTCAAGTGCTTGAAAAAAGGCTCTTTCATGGGGATGAATGAGGGGTTGAAGGGAAGGGCACGGCGGACCCGCGAGGGGTACCTGCCCCAGTCCGGAGGTTGAAAAAAGTTTAGTTGAATAAATCGGCCCCGGTCGTGGAGGTGGCCCCGGCGTGAGACACTGCACCGCACGTGCGGTGCAGTATTCAGGAGCTTGTCAGACCGATTTCGGGGAAGAATCGGTCGATTCGTGAGTGGTACCGTACCGTGTCAGTGCGGCGGACGGGTACTTCGGTGAGCGTTTGCGGGGACAAAAGTAGAGTCGACCCCCGCGGGAAGTTAGCACGGAGTTCCCAGCGCTTAGCACGGGTGTAACAGTCCGCAGAAAGTCGCTCGATTGTGCTAAAAATCAGGGTTCTGGAGAAGAGCACGTACCCCGTGCTGACGAAAAATGGCTACGACAGCGGTCAACCATTCCCCTTGACTTACTCAACTTCCCGCTGCTTCGCAAACTCCGACGGCAAGACCCCGAACTGTTCCTTGAAGCATTTCGAGAAATACGACAGGTGCCCGAACCCCGACGCGTAGGCGGCTTCGGCGACGGGCGTACCGGGCTGCCGCAGCAGATCGGCGGCGCGCTGGAGGCGGATGTACCGGATGAAATCGGAGGCCGACTGGTCGGTGAGGGCCTTGAGCTTGCGGTGCAGTTGCATCCGGCTCATGCCGATTTCCTGCTGCAACAGTTCCACGGTAAACGCCTCGTCAGCGAGGTGCGCGTCGATGACAGCAATTACCTTTTCGAGAAATTCCGCTTCCCGGTCGCGGATGGGCGCGGCGGAGGGCTGGAGCAGTACCTCCCGGCTGTATTTTTTCTGCAACCGCGACCGCTGGGTGAGCAGGCTCTGGATGCGGGCCAGCAACTCCTCCGTCGCGAAGGGCTTGGCTAAGTACTGCTCGGCTCCGCCCTCGAAACCTTCGGTGCGCGACTCCACGTCGTCTTTGGCCGTCAGCAGAATGACCGGAATGTGGCTCGTGCGCTCGTCGTCTTTCAGGCGGCGGGTCAGGGTCATGCCGTCCATGACGGGCATCATCACGTCGCTGATCACCACGTCGGGTACCGTGGCCCGCGCCACGCGTAGCCCGTCCTCACCCTGCGCTGCCCCGACGACGTGGTAGCGGTCGGCGAGTTGCTGGCGCAGGTAGTCCCGCAGTTCGGCGTGGTCTTCGACCAGCAACACCGTCGGTTTGCCGTCCGGGCTGGTTTCCGGTGATTCTTCGTTGGTAAAATCCGGCTCCGCGGCGTCCTCAACGGGGTTGGTACCGTTGACAGGCGGATGGTGTACCCACGCCCCGCCGGGTTCCATCGGGTGTGCGGACGCGTCGGTGGGTACGGGCAGTTCGACCGTGAACGTGCTGCCCGACCCGGCCCCGCTTTCCACCCGAATCGTACCGCCGCAGAGTTCGACCAGTTCCTTCGTGAGGGCCAGGCCCAGCCCGCTGCCCTCGAAGTCGCGGGTGGGCGAGGCGTCGATTTGGTAGAATCGTCCGAAAATTCGGTCTTGCAGCGCGGCGGGAATGCCCCGGCCCGTGTCGCTGACCACGATTCGCAGTCCGCCCGACGGGTCCACGGTCGCCTGAATCGCCACGGTGCCACCCGACTGCGTGAATTTGATGGCGTTGGACAGCAGGTTGGTCACGATTTTTTCCAGCTTGTCCCGGTCGAACGCCACCACCCGGCTTTCTTCCGGCAAATCCACGCGGTAGCGAACGCCCTTGCTTCCGGCCAGGGCCTCGAACGGCTGGGCCATGTCGCGGAGGAATGCCACGACGTCGCCCGGTTCCAGCCAGAGTTTGAGCATGCCCATCTCGGCTTTGGCCAGATCGAGCAGTTGGTTGACCAGCCGCAGCAATCGCTCGGCGTTGCGCCCCATCATGTCTTTTTCCGACCGGGAAATCACCTCGTCCCGTTTCCGCAACGGGGCCAGAATCAGGTGGAGGGGCGTGCGGAATTCGTGCGAAACGTTGGCGAAAAACTGCGATTTCACGCGATCCATCCGCTTGATGTAATCGGCCTCCAGTTGCGCCAGGCGGGCTTTTCGGGCTTCTTCCTCCGCCCAGGCCTGGGCAATTTTACTGCTGCAGATGGCCGCGATGGTTTGCAGGGCTTCGCGGTGGTGATCGGTGAAAAAGCCCCGTTCCGGGTGCTCCGAGTCGATGACCCCGATGACCCGGTTCTGGAACAGCAGGGGCACGGCCAGTTCGGAGTACCGCACCTCGTCGTCCAGCAGGTACCGCGGGTCCTGGGTGGTATCGGCCACAAGTTCGGGCTGGCCCGACTGGGCCACGCTGCCGACGATGCCCTGCCCGACGGGAATCACGATTGGGTTCAGAATCGCGTAGTCCTCGGGGTTTTTGTTGCCGTAGGCGGCTTTCTGGAGGAGGGCGTTCTGGCTTTCGTCGAGGAGGTAAACCACGCAATCGACGAAGCCGAGGCGGGCGATGCAGTTTTTGGCCACGTCCCAGAGGATTTCGTTCACCGTGTTTTTGCCGTAGAGCGAGGCGGCGAAGTATTGAATCGTGTCGTCGATGTCCCGCCGGAGTTGCAGGTTTTGCGCCAGCCGGTACTGCTCGTTTTCGAGCGACAGCTTGAGGTTGCGCTGGCGAAGTTTGTACCGGTTGAAAAGCAGGTACCCCAGCAGCCCACCGAGCAGCAAAAACGCCACCAGCCCGGCGATGAGCAGTCGCTGCTGACCCAGCGACGCCTGCTGCGCCGCCAGCCGCAGGTTTTGCAGACTCAGTTCGCGGTCTTTTTGTTCGCCCTGGTAGCGGGCCTGCAGGTCGGCAATTCGGTTCGACAACTCCGCCGATTGCAGGCTATCGGTGAGATGGTGGTACCGCTGGTTGGCACGCAGGGCTTCGTTGGGCTTTCCCAGAATGCCGTAAAACAGGGACAGGTTGGACAGGGCCTGCTGTTCAAGCCGTTTGGAACCGATGCGTTCGGCGACGGCCAGCGCCTGCTGCGCGTGCTGAAGGGCCTTCCGAAAATCACCCATGTCCTGGAAAAGCAGCGACAGGTCAAAATGCGAAATGCTCAGGTTGCGCTGGTTGTCGTGCTTCAGGTCGATGGCCAGCGATTGGTTGTGAAATTCCAGGGCTTTGCCGTACTCCTTGCGGACGCGGTGAATCAGGCCGAGGTTGTGCAGCGTGTTGCCAATGGCCTGCTCGTCGCCACGGGCCGTCTGAATGGCGAGGGCTTTCTGGTGGAATTGTAACGCCCGGTCGTTGTCGTTTTTGTCGAAGTACACGTTGCCGAGGTTGCCGTAAATGGCCCCCAGCCGCACCGTGTCCCGCAGTTCCTCCGCGATTTTCCGGGCCTGATGATTTGCTTCGATACTGGCGTCGTACAGCTTGAGGTAGCGGTTGATGATACCCATCGCCACGTACATGCGGCAAACGTCCCGCCGTTCGCCCAGCTTGTCGAAAACCGAAAGTCCGGTTTTGGCCGCGTCGAGGGCCAGGACGTACTCGCCCCGCTCGGCGTACAGGCGGGCGAGTAGTCGGTAGGCGTTCCCCTGCTGGTGGGCCAACCCGTGCTGCTTCGCCAGCGCCAAGGCCGACTGAGCCACCGCCAGGGCCTGGTCGGGCCGGGAAGCGGTCAGGCTATCGGCCCGGATGAGCTGGGCGTCGACGCGGTCGCGCACCGCGTTCGGTCCACCTGCGCCCGGCTGGGCCAGCAGCGAACCTGCCCCGGTGAGCAGCAAAGCAACCAGTAGCCGGCACGCGTGCGCGTTCATGGTCAGAAGAGTAGCGATCCGATGAGAAAGGCAGCAAAGGTAACCGCCCGCGGACGATCGGTGGAACCGCAGCCTAAGCGTTTATCCACATCTGGTTCAAGCCTCCGGGCTTGAACCGATGCCGCCACCAGACTACCCCGCCAACTGCAACGTCCGCCCGTACCGGTTCCGGTACTCGGTCGGGGATAGTCCGGTGACTTTGCGGAACACTTCACGGAAGGCCTTCACGTCCGAGTACCCCACGTCGTCCATGATTTCGTAGCTCGTTTTCTGGGTACTCTCCAGCGCCTTTTTCGCCGCTTCCATTTTCACCCGCTGGATGTATTCGACAACCGTGTTGGCTGTGGCTTTCTTAAACCGCCGCTCCAGGTTTCGGCGGCCCAGGGCGAAGCGGTCGGCCAGTTGATCGATGGTCAGGCGTTCCTGAAAGTTCGTTTCGATGAATTCCTGCACGCGCTTGACGGGTTCGTCGGCGTGGAGCCGCTGACCGCGGAAAACCATGAACGGCGACTGGCTGTCGCGGTCCAGCTCGACCTGGAACACCTTTGCGCAGAGCAGGGCCAGTTCGCGCCCGGCGTGGCGCTCGACGAAGTACAGCAGCAGGTTCCAGTACGAATGCGCGCCCCCGCTGGTGTAGAGGCCGCTGTCTTCGGTGATGATTTTTTCGGTGACGAGGCGGACGTCGGGAAACAGCGCCCGGAATTCATTTGCCATGACCCAGTTAGTCGAGCATTCCTTGCCGTGCAGCAACCCCGTCGAAGCCAACAGGAAGGCCCCCACGCAGAGACTGGCCACTTCGGCCCCGGCCTCGTACTGCCGCACGACCCAGGGCAGCAGGGCCTCGTTTTTCGCCAGACTCCGCTGCATGGCGTCCAGGTCGCGGTCGCGCTCGCCTTTGAGGGCAGGGATGAAGACGAGGTCGGTGCGTTCGATTTCGTCGAGCAGCGCATCGACGTGAACCGTAAACCGCCCCCCGTGCAGGGGTACTTCACGCGTCGCGCCGACGAGTTGAATCTGGAAAACGGGCGGCTGACCGGTCATGGCCAGTACCGTGTTGACCTCCGACAGGACGTGCCGCGGGTCGTCGACGGCGGCGAGTACCCCGTCCTGCGGGACGAGAATCGAGACGTGAATCATGGCGGCAACCTACGCCGAAAAGTTGTCGCAATCAACCCCCCAGATTGCCGTTTTCGCACTCCCGTCTCCCGCCCGAAGCCCGGTACCTTTGGCATGAAATCAAGGTTCAACCAAAACGCAAACGGACATGAACACGCTCCAAATCCCCGCCCCCGCTAAAACCCGCACGCGCACGATTACGTACTGGACTGCCACCGGCCTCTTCGCCGCGCTCATGCTGGCAGACGGCATCGCCGGGGTAGCTCGCGAAGCCAACGGCCAGGAAGCCTTTCGGCAGTTGGGGTACCCGATTTACTTCATGAGTATCCTCGGCGTGGCCAAACTTCTGGGAGCCGTCGCCCTCGTCCAGACCCGTTTTACGACGCTGAAGGAATGGGCTTACGCGGGTTTCACGATCAACTTCCTCAGCGCTGCGGCGTCCTGGTGGCTAGTGGGGAAAGGATTTGACTACGTGGCATTCCCGCTCGTGGCGCTGGCGTTGCTGTTTGGCACGTACTACCTCTGGAAGCGGGTGAGCCGGTAAGGATTACCCCGCCTAAACGCATAAGGCAATGAAAACGCACTTCTCATTTTTTATCGCATTCCTCGGAAGCATGGTCACTCATCCAAACACTACTGGTCAGTACGCGAAGCAGGACCTGACCGTCACCCGTACCTTCAACGCCCCCGTCGAACGGCTCTGGGCCGCTTGGAGCGAATCGGAGCAAGTGACGCGCTGGTGGGGGCCGGAGGGCTTCACTGCACCCCTCGCCCGGATGGATTTCCGCGAAGGGGGTACCTCGCTGGTCTGCATGGCTTCGCCGCAGTTCGGCAAGCTCTTTAATACCTGGACGTACCGGGAAATCGTACCCTTGAAGCGAATTGAGTTCATCCAAAATTTCGCCGACTCTACTGGAAAGCGCATCAATCCGGCCGACATCGGTCTACCGCCGGACGTACCTCAGGACGTACGAAACGTGGTCATTTTCGAAAGGATCAACGATCGGCAGACGAAACTGACCGTCACCGAGTACGGCTACGCCTCGCCGCAGACGCTCGAACTCTCAAAAACCGGACTGGAGCAATGCCTGAATAAAATGGCGCAGAGCCTCAACCAGCCATGAAATCAGGAAAAGTAATGACCGGATTTTCCACCCCACTCGACGGCTTCATTGCCGATGCCCACGACGACGTTTCCTTGCTCTTCGGCTGGTACGGCGGGGGCGACACGGAGGTGAAGTTTCCGGGCTGGTCGGAGCCGTTGCGCGTTTCGGCCCCCAGTGCCGAGCACATTCGGAACGTCCACCTTACGCTGGGAGCCTTGGTCACGGGACGGCGCATGTTTGACTTGATGAAAGCCTGGGGAGGGCGGCATCCGCTCGACATTCCGGTTTTCGTCGTCACACACCAGGTACCGGACCACTGGGTGGGACGAGAAGACATACCCTTCACGTTTGTCACCAACGGCGTCGGGAGCGCCATCGAACAGGCAAAAGTCACCGCGGAAGGCCGGAACGTCGGCGTAGACGGTGCGAGCATCGTGCAACAGGCCATTCGGGCCGGACTAGTGGACCTCATCGGCATCGATTTGGTACCAGTGCTTTTGGGCCAGGGCGTTCGCTACTTCGATCACCTGGGGGCCGAACCGATTGAATTGGAACGGATGCAGATGATTGAGGCTCCCGGAGTCACGCACCTTCTGTTTCGGGTCATGAAATCAACCGAATCATCACTTTAATTAAAGCTATGACCGATCACACTCTGAGCTTGACACTTGCGCGCATCTTCGATGCGCCAGTCGAGCAGGTCTGGAATGCCTGGACTCAGGCCGAGACCCTAAAACGCTGGTGGGGACCCACCGGTTTTACGGCGCCGGTAGCCCGTATGGATTTTCGGGAAGGAGGCACCTCTCTCATCGCCATGCGCTCGCCGGAGGGCCACGATATGTACAACCTCTGGGTCTACACCCACATCGAGCCAATGCAGCGAATCGAGTTCACCCAATACTGGTCGGACCCGAAAGGTATCCAAGTCAAACCCGGCGACATCGGATTCCCCGCCGATTTGCCCTACGCCGTACCGCACGTGCTTGAATTCAAGGTCTTGAACGACAACCAGACCAAACTGATCATTACCGAGTCGGGCTACACGTCGACGCAGCACGTCGGGATGTCGAGAGCCGGAATGGGACAGTGCCTGGATAAGCTAGCGGATAGTCTGAAGTGATTGACCGCTTCACAACAGCTCGGCAAAAATCCCGAATCAAACGAATTAAATTTTATGAAAGCTTCTCACCGGCCAGCCCCCCACCCCGACCTCCGCGCCCTGGAGCCGCTGGTCGGTACCTGGCAACTCAGCGGCGAGACGGACGGTACCGTTACCTACGAGTGGATGGACGGCGGTTTTTTCCTCCTCCAGCACTTCGACTTTACCCTCCACGGCCACGCGGTCAAGGGCCTGGAAATCGTCGGCCACCTCCAGCCCTTCGGCCAGGAACCCAGCCCGGACATCCATTCGCGGGTCTACGACACGGAAGGCAACACGCTCGATTACGTCTACGAGCTGGATGGCGACACGCTCACCATCTGGGGCGGCGAAAAAGGTTCGCCCGCGTACTACCGGGGTACCTTCAGCGCCGACGGGAGTACCCTCACCGGCGGCTGGGTGTATCCCGGCGGGGGTGGGTACCAATCGACGGCGACGCGGGTACAGCCCGCCTGACCGACGCGCCCCAACGGTACTTGGATCAACTTTCGAGCAACCTCACGAAACGCATGCAAACCAACGTCCCCTACATCACGCCCCAACTCGTTTTTGAATCGCACGCCGAGGAGGCGGTGTATTTTTACACCTCGGTTTTTCCAAACTCCTCGGTGCTGAACGTCGTCCGGTTCGGCCCCGACCAGCCCGGACCGGAGGGTACCATCTGCGCCATCGCGTGTCAGTTGAATGGCCAGGAGTTCGTCGCCGTCAACGGCGGGCCGACGTTTCAATTCAGTTACGGCATTTCGCTCTACGTCAGTTGCGAGACGCAGGCGGAAATCGACCACCTCTGGGAACACCTTGCCGAAGGCGGCGAACACCAGCCCTGCGGCTGGCTGAAAGACCGATTCGGCGTTTCGTGGCAAATTGCCCCGCGGGTACTCGGGGAGATGATGAAAGATCCCGATCCCAAAAAAACGCAGCGGGTCATGCAGGCGGTTTTTGGCATGACAAAACTCGACCTCGCGGCGATTGAGCGGGCGTACGTGGGTTCATTGATTCCGGAGCCATGACTCTGAAATCCAGGCTTTCCTTCGAAAGCGAGCTACCCGCCGGAGCGAGCCAGCCTGCCCGGCGGGCCTTGGCCCTGGCGGGATACACGCATTTGGAACAATTGACGCACGCACGGGCGGCGGATCTGCTCCGCCTGCATGGCGTCGGACCGAAGGCAATCGCCGTCCTTCGCCAGGCGCTGGCGGAACGGGGCCTGCGGTTCTCAGACGGCTGATCGGGGCGTTAGTCCGCCTCACTGTCCCCTAACAACTCCGTCAGATTTGCCGCTTCTCGTAGCACCTGCCCGTCCTCGTGGCGGTACAGCCAGCGGGAGTTTCCCGAAAAGTCACGGAGCGAAAACCCGCCGCCCGGCTCCATTTTCAGCGCCAGGTCCGGTTCGACGTCCTCCTCGTACGCCACCCGCCCGTAGCGGTTGGCGGCGGCGTCGAATTCAAAAACGACGAGCCGCTGGGTGGACTCGCCGCGGGTTTCAAACAGCACGATGAGGTTGCGATTTTTGGTACGGTTTCGGCGCAGGTTCGGATCCTGAAACCCCCGCCCGGTGAAGTTGGTCGTCAGGTACCGGCTCAGGCCCGCCTGCGCCGCCTCACCCGGCAGCGATTCCATCCGGTACTGCTCGCGGGTACCGCCATCGGGCGCGGCGTAGCGGCGCAGGGCCCAGTAGTGCTGCGAGGTGAGCCCGGTGCCGCCGTTGGGCAAAACCCGTTCGAGTACCGCAAAATCAGCCTTCCGCATCACGAACTGGCTGTCGACCCAGGCCCGGCGGTCGCGCCAGTTCAGGATGCCCTCCCCTTCCAGCAGAATCTCCACCCAGCGTCCCGTTCGCTCGCCGGTAGCGGCCAGGGGCTGCGCCCGCGTCAGGGTCGCCGTCTGGGGAGCACGCGTTTCGGGGCGTTCGCGTACCATCGCGTTCGTAATCGACACGTAGGGTTCGCCCGCCGGGCTGCGCCCCAGCCACCACAATCCGGCGGCCACCAGCACCGCGACGCCTACCCCGGCCGCCCCCGCCCCGACGAGACGACGGCGGGGCAGCGCGGTGGGTACCGGCGGTTTGGGAAACGGCGCGGGCGGGGGTACCGGCGGCGCTTCCGCTCCGACCGAACTCGGACGAGCCGCTTCGCTCGCCACCGGGTACCCGGTGGGCGGACGAAGCCGCGGGACTTCGGGCCCGTGCGTCGATTCGGTCAGGGCCGCGGGCTCGGGTTCGATTACTTCCTCCGGTGGCGGCGGGGCGGACAAGGGAACCAGCGCATCGGCCAGTTGGTCGGGAAGGTCGGAGGGTAACTTCCAGTTTTCGACAAACTCCCCCAGAAAGGTCCGCACTTCGTCGTCGGTCCAGGCCTCCAGGTACTGCCGGGTAGCGGCGAGGCGTTCGGCGGTGGGTTCGACGTCTGCCTGCCGGTAGAACTCGGAAAAAAAGCGGTCGGGAAATTGCCGAATCAGGGCCAGTCGGGAATCGTTCATGGATCAGGTTGTGCCGACCAAAAGTACGGCGAAACGCGTGGCTACGAAACGCCGAATAGTCGCCGTGTCGTCTGATTGGGAAATTCTTTCCGGGAATTCTACCCGGACTCGGCCCTTCTGACGGGCCGGGGGCGGGGTACCACTTCATCCGCGTAACCCAGGTCTGAAAATCTGCTTCGTCTTAATCCCGGGTTTGGGCCGGGGCCGGGATTTGTTACTTTTGCCGCCGGAGCACCTACGCAATCTCCTATCCATGAACATTCTTGTTACCGGCGGCGCGGGATTCATCGGTTCCCACACCGTGGTCGAGTTGGTCGAAGCGGGTTTTGAACCCATCATTCTCGACAACTTCTCCAACTCCCGCCCCACCGCCCTCGAAGGCCTCCAGCGCATCCTGGGCCGCTCTCTCCGCCACTACGATCAGAACTGCAACGACGCTGAACTGTTGGCGAAGATTTTCCAGGACGAGCGCATCGTGGGCGTCATTCATTTCGCCGCCAGCAAGGCCGTCGGCGAGTCGGTCGAAAAACCACTGTTGTACTACGAAAACAACCTGAGCGCTCTCGTAACTCTGCTCAAAACGATGGGTGCAGCGGGCGTGACGAGTCTCGTGTTTTCGTCGTCGTGTACGGTTTACGGCCAGCCCGAAGCCTTGCCCGTGACCGAGCAGACGCCCGTGCAACCGGCCACTTCGCCCTACGGCAACACGAAGCAGGTGGGCGAGGAAATCATCCGCGACACGGTGGCGTCGGGGGCGCGGTTGAAGGCGCTCTCGCTGCGGTACTTCAACCCGATCGGCGCGCACGAATCGGCCGAAATCGGCGAACTGCCGCTCGGGGTACCGGCCAACCTCGTGCCGTTCCTGACCCAATCGGCCGCCGGACTGCGTGGTCCGCTCACCGTCCACGGTACCGACTACCCCACGCCCGACGGCACCTGCATCCGCGATTACATCCACGTCGTCGACCTGGCGAAGGCGCACGTCAAAGCGCTTCAGGTACTCGCCGAACGCAGCGAAACGAGCTACTACGACGTGTTCAACATCGGTACCGGCCAGGGCAATTCCGTCCTCGAACTCATCCACACGTTTGAAGAAGCCACGGGCGTCAAGCTCGACTACACCCTCGGCCCCCGCCGCGCGGGCGACGTCGTGGCCGTCTACGCCGACGTGACCAAAGCCACGGAAGGTTTGGGCTGGAAAGCCGAGAAATCGTTGGCCGATGGCTTGAAAGACTCCTGGCGGTGGCAGCAGAAACTTACGGTTTGATTGTTTGGTGGTTTGGGTGTTTGATTGTTGAGGAGAGAATAATCCAACAGCCAAACAATCAAATATCCAAACCACCAAACAACAAAAACATGCCCACCGTCAAACGATTCGAGGATTTGCAGGTTTGGCAGCAGGCACGTGAGTTAGACCAGTTGGTGTTTAAACTGACTCAGAAACCAGTCATTTCCAGAGATTATCGTTTGATTGACCAGTGGCGGGCGGCGAGTGGTTCCATTATGGACAATATCGCCGAAGGGTTTGACCGGGAAGGTCGAAAGGAATTTTTACAGTTCCTGAGCATCGCCAAGGGGTCAACCGGCGAAGTTCGCTCGCAGGCCTACCGTACTTTCGACCGAAATTACCTCACGCCGGAAGAATTTGAACAGGTCTACAAATAAGCACTCGAATTAAAAAACCGCCTCGGTAAGTTCATGGCGTACCTGAAAACTTCGGAATTCGACGGATTAAAATACCGCGCCGAACCCGGTTCATCCGAACAGCCGAACGGCGGACCGCCAAACAGACAAACACCCAAACCATGAAACAGTTGTTAATCACCGGCGGTGCCGGGTTCATCGGTTCGCACGTCGTGCGGCTGTTCGTGACGAAGTACCCGGAGTACCACGTCTACAACCTCGACGCGCTGACCTACGCCGGGAACCTGGCCAATCTGCGCGACATCGAGAACGCCCCGAACTACACGTTCGTGAAGGGCGACATCCGCGATGCTGATTTTCTGGACCGACTGTTCGCTGAGACGGATTTTCACGGCGTGATTCACCTCGCCGCCGAGTCGCACGTGGACCGCTCGATCAGCGACCCGATGGCCTTCGTCATGACGAACGTCGTGGGGACCGTCAACCTGCTCAACGCCGCCCGAAAAGCCTGGAAGGGTACCTACGATCAGCACCGGTTTTACCACGTTTCGACCGACGAAGTCTACGGCGAACTCCACGACCCGGCCGAGTTTTTCACCGAAGAAACCCCCTACGACCCGCGCTCGCCGTACTCGGCTTCCAAAGCCGCGTCCGACCATTTCGTGCGGGCCTACGGCAGTACCTACGGGATGCAGGTGGTGCTTTCGAACTGCTCGAACAACTACGGCCCGAATCATTTTCCGGAAAAGCTCATTCCGCTGATGATTCACAACATTCTGAATCAGAAACCGCTACCCGTCTACGGCAAGGGCGAAAACGTGCGCGACTGGCTCTTCGTCGTCGACCACGCGCGGGCCATTGATACCGTGTTTCATTCAGGGAAAACCGGCGAGACGTACAACATCGGCGGGTTTAACGAGTGGAAAAACATCGACCTCGTGCACCTGCTTTGCGGCATCATGGATCGCAAGCTGGGCCGCGCCGAGGGCGAATCGGCGAAGCTCATCACCTACGTCACCGACCGCGCCGGGCACGACCTGCGCTACGCCATTGACGCCCACAAAATCATGAACGAACTGGGCTGGCAACCCTCGCTCCAGTTCGCCGAAGGCCTCGAAAAAACCGTCGACTGGTACCTCGCCAACCAAGCCTGGCTCAACGACGTCACCTCGGGCCACTACCAGGAGTACTACTCGGACATGTACGCAAATCGCTGACAGCCGTTAGTCGTCAGTCACCAGTCGTCAGTACCTACCGGCGGCTCGTTTTCTGACGACTGGTGACTGACGACTAACGACTAAAAATGAAAGGCATCATCCTCGCCGGAGGCTCCGGTACCCGATTGCACCCGCTGACGCTGGCCGTGAGCAAGCAGCTCATGCCCGTTTACGACAAACCGATGATTTACTACCCGCTCAGCATCCTGATGCTGGCCGGGATTCGGGAAATCCTCATCATCTCGACGCCGCACGATTTGCCGCACTTCGAGAAACTGCTCGGCGATGGTTCGCGGATCGGTTGCGCGTTCAGCTACGCCGTCCAGCCCAGTCCCGACGGACTGGCGCAGGCCTTCGTCATCGGCGAGGAGTTCATCGGGCAGGACAAGGTCGCGCTGGTACTCGGCGACAACATTTTCTACGGCTCCGGGCTGTCGAAACTACTCCAGTCGAACAACGATCCCGAGGGTGGCGTGGTCTACGCCTACCAGGTTCACGACCCCGAGCGGTACGGGGTCGTCGAGTTCGACAAAGAATTCAACGTGCTCAGCATCGAAGAAAAGCCGAAGGTACCCAAGTCGAACTACGCGGTACCTGGCCTGTATTTTTACGACAACCAGGTCGTCGATATCGCCAAAAGCATTCCCCCTTCGCCGCGCGGCGAGTACGAAATCACGGACGTCAACCGGGTGTACCTCGAACGCGGCCAGCTCAAGGTCGGCGTCCTCAACCGGGGTACCGCCTGGCTCGACACAGGTACCTTCGCCTCGCTGATGCAGGCCGGGCAGTTCGTGCAGGTCATTGAAGAGCGGCAGGGGCTGAAAGTCGGCTGCATCGAAGAAGTCGCCTACCGGATGGGCTTCATCGACGCCGAACGCCTGCGCGAAATCGCTTCGCCGCTGGTGAAAAGCGGGTATGGGGCGTATTTGTTGAATTTGCTGAAGTGAAGGCCTGAGCCATTCCGATTCAATCGGGCATTCCCCCGGTGGAGGCATCCAGCACGGCCCCGTCCTGGAGCAATCGTTTTTTCAGCGCGGTGTAGGGTACCCGTTGCACACTCGTTTTGCCGTCGAGGGCCAATACTGCCGCCGTACCGCAGGCTTGCCCCAAGGCCATGAACGTGAACTCAATGCGGATGGCCCCATAGGCGAGGTGGCTCGATGAGGGGCAGGTGGGCGTCAGCAGGTTGGTGCATTCCGAAGCCCTCGGCACCAAACTCCGGTAGCTCACCCCGAAGGGCCGCCAGGTATTACCGCCGAACACGAAGCCTTCGTTGTAAGCGGCCCCGTTGCGCACGATGCGCCGTACCGAATGCACGTCGGGCGGCCAGTAAGCCACGGCCACCGGGTCTTCGGCAATGGTCGGGTTTTCACGTCGGGTATGGTGTTCAGTCAGGACGTACTCCGATACCATTCGGCGGGCGTCGCGCACGTAAAACTGACGCGGAAAGCCGCCGTTGTCCCTAAACTCGTCTTTAGCGTATCCCCACACGGCCCACTCCTTTTGCAAATCCGGGTCAAGTTGCCCGACTTCGGGGTCGTTGGCTAAAAAGTGAAAGAGCCCCTTCGTAAACGTGGCGTGTTCGTCCAGAATCCGCTGTCGCGTGGCGTAACTACCTTCGGGGTACTCGCCGTTCATGCCGTAGAGGTTGTGCGAAAGGTCGTGCCAGGCCCCGAGGTCGGTTTTCCCGTTCGGGATGCTCACGCTGGGTCGGTAGAGTTTGCCACCCGCCCGCAGGTACCGCAGGTAGATTTCGTACTGGCCGCGGTCGTACCTCGCGGGTTGGGTAAACGGAATCTGGTTCGTCGGCTTCCGGGTCAGGCACACCCGGAAGCAGTAGGCTTGCAGGCGGTTGTCGCCCGCGCCGGGGGTACCCACCGGTTCATCCTGGATGGTCGGGATGAGACCGCTGGTGGAATCTCCCGGTACCCGGTACGGGTCCACGCGGACGGCAAACTGCCGGTAGTCATTCACGTCGCGGATGCCGTTGCGGGTTTCGCCGTACCGGGCGTTGGATTCCCGCCCGACCACCGTCGAGACGCCCGCCGCGTGGAGCAAATCGCCTTCGATGGTGGCGTCGATGAAAACCGTTCCCCGAAAACGCCGCCCCCCGTCGAGCCGGAGTTCCTCAATCACCGTCCCACGCTTGCGCACCGCGTTCGGCCCTTCGCTGAGGCGGCTTTCGTAGAATACGTCAATCAGGTACTCCCGTACCCAGGCGTCGATGACGGCCTGACCCATGTGCGGCTCAAAGCGCCAGATGCCAGCGTTTTTCGTGCGGGTTTTCAAAAGGGTTTCAAACTCCTCCGCGCGCCCGTAGGCGATGGCAACGCGGCGGTGAAAGTCCAGCGCCAGCCCGCCCACGGCGGGGGAGTTCTGAAAATGGGGGTGGTTGTCGACGTCGGTGCCGCCCAAGCCGTTGACCAAAATGCCTCCCAGGTACCGCGTGGGCTCGAGCAGGGCGACGGTCCGGCCCGTCCGCGCCACTTGAATTGCCGCCGCCACGCCACCGGGGGTACCGCCGTACACGACCACGTCGTACGGGCGGGAGGCGGGCTGGCCAAAGGAAACCAAACAGGTACTCAGCAGCAAAAGCGCGGCAAAAGCGACGTTTTTCATGGTGCAAATGAAAGTTGATTTCAAAAAAAGCAGGCAACCGACAAAGCCCGTTGCCTGCCTAAGCTAAACCTATGAAAAGTAGTACCCCTGCATTTGCGTCAGGGCCGCGTTGGCGTCAATTTTCCATTGGGGGGAGTCGGGAACGTAGTGTGAAGTGACTGAATGACGGGATTGCGGCCGAACGTGGTTTCGGCCTTCACAGTGTCCACCAGCCGGCCCGTGCGGACTAAGTCAAACCAGCGATGGCCCTCGAAGTACAATTCGAGGCGGCGCTCCGGCCACACGGCGGCTTTGAACTGCGCCGCGCTCAGGCCCGCCCGCCAGCGGTGCCAGCCCCGCCCACGCCCGGTTGAAGGCCGCGTAGGCCTCAGGCGTGGGACCGCCGCCCGCTTCGCTCAGGGCCTCGGCCTGGATAAGCAGCACGTCCGAGAAACGCAGGGCGAAGAAAAAAGCCAGGTGCAAATGCCTCTGGTTATTTTGATGCTAACGCATGAAAAATTAGTAACCCGGATTCTGCTTGATCTGTCCGGGGTTGATGTCGATCTGGCTTTGGGGAATGGGGAAAACCAGGTTGTTTTCAGTCAGTGGCGTTTTGATGCCGATGGTCACGGCTTTGGCGTTCATGACCGGCAGGGCGCGGCCCGTTCGCACGAGATCGAACCAACGGTGTCCTTCGAAGGCCAGTTCCACCCGGCGTTCCTGCTCGATGGCCAAGCGAAGCTCGGCCTGCCCCAGTCCCGTTTTGTCGGCTACTTTGGCCCGCTGGCGTACCCGGTTGAGGAAGGGCAACGCCTGGGCCGTCTGGCCGGATTCGTTGAGGGCTTCGGCGTACAGCAACAGCACGTCGGCGTAGCGCAACACGTACCAGTTGTCTTCGGCGTCGCCGTTGGTGACGGGCGTGTCGAGGTACTTGCGGATGTAGTTGTAGTCAATTCGGGTACCCTGGGCGTTGACGTAGCTCGTTGCGAGCGACACCTCCCGGCGCCCATCGCCGGTTTCGTACGCGCTGACGAGGTCGGCCGTGGGGCGGTTGTTGCCGCCGCCGCCAAACGGAATGACGGCGTTGCCCGAATTTTCGGGCGCGTAGGTATTGCCGAAGTTGCTACCCTCGCCAATCGCGCCTTTTTTGTACTGCACCTCGAAGAGCGACTCCCGGCTGTTTTTGTTGGCAGGACGGAACAGGTCGGCGTAGTTGGGCAGTAGGTCGTAGGTACCGGCGTCGATAACTTCCTTGAGTTTCGTAGCTGCTTCGGCGTACTGGCGGCGGGTGAGGTACACCTTGCCGAGGAGGCCTTTGGCCGCACCGCGCGTAGCCCGACCCACGTTCGCCCCGGTGTAGCTGGCGGGGAGTACCGTTTCGGCGTCGGTCAAATCTTTAATAATCTGCGCGTACACGTCGGCGACGGGCGCGCGGCCGTACTCGTAGCCTTCCAGCGGATCGCTGATTTCGGTGAGTACCAGCGGCACGTCGCCGTAGACCCGTACCAGGTTGAAGTACATCAGCGCTCGCAGAAATTTGGCCTCGCCCGTGATGCGAGCCTTGATGGTTTCATCCATCTGAACCGCCCCGATGCGGTCGAGGATGGTGTTGCAGCGGTAAACGCCCCGGTACCCATCGTTCCAGCGGGAGGCCAGGAAAGGATTGGTCGTGCGGAGGTAAAACTTGTCGAATTCGTCCTGGTCCGTCACTGAACCCGATAGAACCGGCGTGGTGTCATCGGAAGGAATTTCGGCAAAGACGTAGTACTGCCCGTACTGCCCGGCGAATTGCAGTGCCGCGTAAGCCCCACTCAGGGCGTTAAGCATATCAGACTGCGTCCGGAAAAACGAAGAGGTATTAGCCTGCGAGATGGGAGCCAGGTCGAGGAACTGCTCTTGGCAGGCCGAAAGGCTCAGCCAAAGCAGTCCGGTGAAGAAGAGTCTTGATTTCATTTTTATTTCAATTTTTTGAGAGGCAACTGGTCGGGCACTGGCCGTTTCCTGCTCAGAATCCCAGGTTCAGTCCAATCGTGTACGTCCGCGCCAGCGGGTAGGAACCGTAATCCACGCCGCCCGTCAGGGCGCTTTCGTAGCCGCTGACTTCGGGATTGTAGCCGAGGTACTTCGAGATGGTCAGGGCGTTTTGTACCCCGGCGTACAGCCGCAGGTTCTGGATTTTGATGCGCTGCGTGAACGCAGTCGGGACGTTGTAGCCGAGCGTGACGTTGCGCACCCGGAAATAACTCGCGCTCTCAATCCAGCGGCTCGACACGGCGTTGTTGTTGCCCGTCGTACGGGTGTTGGCGCGGGGCGTGACGCCGTCGCCGGGCTCCTGTGGCGAGCGCCAGCGGCCCAGTACCGTCGTCAGCGAGTTGGCGTTGCCTTCGAGGTTTTCGAAGAACCGCCGCGAGAGGTTCAGAATCTGCCCGCCCTGCACGCCCTGAATCACCACGCTCAGGTCGAAGCCCTTGAAGGTGAATCGGTTCGTCATTCCGTAAATGAAATCGGGCTGGTTGTTGCCGATGATCGTCCGGTCGTTGGCGTCGATGCGCTTGTCGTTGTTGATGTCGGCGTATTTTACGTCGCCGGGCCGGGCATCGGCAAAGCGCGGGCTGGCGTCGAGGTCAGCCTGATCGCGGAACACGCCGATTTGCTGGTACCCGAAAAAGCTCCCGAGCGGCTCACCGATGACGGTGATGTTGGTTTCGCCCACGCCGGTACCGCTGCGAATGGCGTCGCCCGTCGGTCCGAGGGCGAGTACCTGGTTGCGGTTAAACGACAGGTTGAAATCAGTACTCCAGGTGAACGTCCCGGTTAGGTTGCGCGTGGTCAGGGCAAATTCCATCCCCTTGTTTTCCACCTTGCCGATGTTGCGCGTGGCCGATGAGAAGCCCGTCAGCGTGGGTACCTGCACGCTCAGGAGTAGATCGGTCGTGATGCGGTTGTAGTAGTCGACGTTGAGGAAAATCCGATCCTGAAACAGCCCTAGTTCCAGCCCGATGTCGGTCTGGCGGCTTTTTTCCCAGGTCAGGTTGTCGTTGCCGATGGTGCTGGTGGCGAGGCCATTGGAGAGGACGTTGCCAAACACGTAGTTTTCGCGGCCTAGCGTTCCGGTGGCGGGGTAGTTGTTGGGCGTACCGTTGTTGTTCTGGAAGGCATTGTTGCCTGACAAGCCGTAGCTAGCCCGAAGTTTGAGGTCGGAAATCAGGCTGATCGATTTCATGAACGGTTCTTCGGTCAGACGCCAGGCCACCGAGGCCGACGGGAACACGCCGTAGCGCCGATTGCTGCCGAAGCGCGAGGAGCCGTCGCGCCGGATGGAGGCGTTGAAGAGGTACCGGTCGCGGAAGCTGTAGTTGACGCGCCCGAAGTAGGACGTCAGCGCCCACTGATCGCGGAAGGAGGTACCCCCGACGATGACCCCGGCGTTGACTGTGCGGACGACGTCGTTGGGAAACTGATTGGCATTGACCCGGCTTTCTTGAAAATCATTCTGCTGCGCTTCCAGGCCCACGAGTGCCCCGAACCGGTGGTCGGTACCCACCGTGTGCGTAAAATTGAGCGTGTGGCTCGTGACCCAGTTGATCGTCTGCGCCGTGTACGCGTTGCCCGAGTTGAGGTTGGGCGGTGGCAACTGGTTGAGCGGCAGGGCCGAGGTCTGAAATTCGTTTTGCCGGAAGTAGTTCAGATCGCCGCCGAGGGTACCCCGGTAGGTCAGGTTTTTGGCCTTCAGGAAGGCCAGCTCCACGTAGGCATTCCCGAGCAGGCGGAGGGTACCGGCCTGGTTGTCGCGCTCGGTGATGTTGGCGACGGGATTGGTAATGCCCGGCCAGTCGTAGGGCGCAGCGTAGTTGGCCTGCGAGGCGTAGGTGATGCCGTCGGCCTGGTAAATCGGCACGAAGGGAACCGTCGAGAGGGCGGCGTTGATGACGGCGTTGTCGGCCCAGTGGCCGTTGGCCCGGACCCGGTTTTCAAACGAGTAGGAGGGGCTGAAACTCAGCCCGACTTTCAACCGCGGCGATACCTGGGCGTCAATGTTCGAGCGGAACGTGTACCGTTTCAGGTTCGAGCGGTGAATGATGCCCTCCTGGGTGAGGTAGTTGCCCGAGAGCAGGTACTGCACCCGCTCGCTGCCGCCCGAAGCCGAAAGTTGGTAGCTGCTGATGGGGGCCCGCCGGAAAATCAGGTCCTGGTAGTTGTAGTACGCCAGGCTGGCCGGATCATCGAAGTTGATGCCCGGAAATTCGCCGCGGGGGTACCGGTACCGCTGTCCGGCGGGCCGGACGCTGTTGGGGTCGCTGGCCTGGGCCCCGGCGACCCGCTCGACGTAAGCGTTGTTGAAAGCTTCCTTCGAGAACTCGGCAAACTGCTGCGAATTGAGCAGGTCCATCTGCTTGCTCACTTCCTGAATGCCCGTGTAGGCATCGAAGTTGATGCGGCTCTGCCCGGCCTTGCCGCGCTTGGTGGTCACCATCACGACGCCGTTGGCCCCGCGTGAACCGAAAATGGCCGTCGCCGAAGCGTCCTTGAGCACGTCGATGGTCTCGATGTCGTTGGGGTTGATCAAATTCAGGCCGCCCGCGTTTTCCAACCCGCCAGAGTTGAGCGGCTGGCCGTCGATGACGATGAGCGGCCCGTTCCCGGCGCTGATCGAACCCAGCCCGCGCACCTTCAGCGAAGGACTGCTGCCCGGCGCGCCCGTCGTTTGTTGAATCAGCACGCCCGGCAGCCGCCCGGCCATGCCCTCGACGACGTTCGTCACGGGCTGGTCCTGAATGGTGCGCGTGTTGAGCGAGGCCACCGAACCCGTCAGATCGCGGCGGGTCTGGGTACCGTAGCCAACGACGACCACTTCATTAAGGGCTCGGTCGCTGGCACTCAGGCCGACATTGAGCTGCGTCTGGTTGCCCACCGTCACTTCCTGCGTCTGGTACCCCACGTAACTGAACACCAACACCGCCGCTTCGTCGGGTACCGTCAACGCGTAATTTCCTTCGCCGTCGGAGGTCGTACCCCGCTGGGTACCCTTCAGCAAAACGCTCACGCCGGGCAGCCCTTCGCCGCTGGCAGCGTCGGTCACGCGCCCGCGGACGCTGAGGTCGACTTTCTGGGCCGTCGGCGGCACGTCGGGTACCGTCAGGGAAGTCCCGACGGGTTCGCGGACGGGCGACGGGAGGGCGGGGCGGGTTTCCGGAAATCGCGACCCGCCAGGGCCGTCCCTCCTTTCAGGTTCGGAGCGGGAAATGACGTAGCCACCCGTTTTTGCTTTTTTGTACACGAGCCCGAAGGGCCGGAGTACCGCGTCGAGGTTGCGCTCCAGGCGGGCATCCAGGTTCACCGCGTCGGCAGGTACCGTGTAGCCTTCGACGGTGCGGTCGAAAAAGAGGATGTCCACCCGGTAGTGGTCTTTCAGCGCGCGCAGTACCTCGCTGAGGCTGCGCTGGCTCGTTCGGGCGGGCGGTTGCGTCGGGCGCGGGGATTGAGCTTTGGCTAAGAGTTGCGCCGCGCCGGGTTGCGACAGCCCAAGCAGCCCGGCGAGCAGGTAGGCGAAGTAGCGTTTTTTCATAAGGGTTCAGAGGTTGGAAATGCGGGGAAACGGTCAGGGCACCGTCAGCACGATGCGGTCGGCGTGGCGGGTGTAGCGGAGCGAGGCGGCCTGGGTCAGGCTTTCGAGCAGTTCGTCGGCGTTGCGGGCCGTGAACGAGCCGGAAACCGTCCAGCGGGCCAGGTCGGGGTCGGAAATCTGGAGCGTGAGCCCGTAGGTTTCCTTGAACAGCTGGGCAATCTCGGCCAGAGTGGTTTCTTCAAACACGAAGCGGTTTTCGCGCCAGGCAGCGGTGTTTTCGGGTTGACGCAGCCGCCGAAGTTGCGGCTGCCCCCGGCGGTCGAGCGTGACGGCATCGCCGGGTTTCATGGTCAACTGCCGCGCGGCGGTACCCGGACCATAGCGGAGCTGTACCTTGCCCCGGTTGAGTACCACGCGCCCGCCGCGGGGCCGGTTGTAGACCGTGAACTCGGTACCCAGTACGACGACCTCGAAGTTTCGACCGGTCTGCACGATGAATCGCTGGTCATCAGGCGTGTGGACCACCGAAAACGTGGCCTCGCCCGTCAGCGCGACTTCGCGGGTGCGCCGCCCGAAACCGAAGCGGGGTACCCACAGGCGGGAGTTGGCGTTGAGCGTCACCCGGCTGCCGTCGGGGAGCGTGAGCGGGCGAATTTCGCCGTACGTCGTGGCGTAAGTTTCGTTCAGGAGCGTTTCCCGGAAAACCCAACCGCCGCCCAGCAGCACCGCCAGCGAGGCCGCAAGGCCCAGACTGAGCCAGCGGCGCCGCGCGAAAAACGGCCGGGCGGGTTCATCCACGCCCCGATTGGATGGCGTCGTTTCGGGATTGGCGAGGCGAAGCCGGTGGCGCTGCTGCGCCGACGCGACGTCGGGCAGGTACTGCGGATGCCGGGCTTCCCAGGCTTCGAGCCAGGCGTAAAACTGTTCCCGGTTTTCGGGGTGTCTGGCCCACTCCTCGATGAGCTGCTTCTGGAAGGGCGTTGCCGATCCTGCGAAGTAGCGGACGAGCAGTTCCTGGGTGATTTCGGTTTGCATGGGAAGGTGTTTTGGGAACGAACGAGTCAGGCGCACCACCCGGCCAGCAGCACCGCTACGAGCCATTTTTGGGCCAGAAACGCACGTACCTGATGAATGGCCCGGTACATCTGCGCCTCAACGGTCCGGGTCGACAGGCCGAGTTCAGTGGCGATTTCCCCGTACTTTTTCCCCTCGAACCGGTGCATCACGTAGATCTGCCGCCGCCGGTGGGGCAGGGCGTCGAGAGCGCCTTCGACGTCGTGGTAGAGTTCTTCAAACTGCGTGAGGTGGTCGGGCTGCTGGTCGGCGCGGAGCGGGAGCGCCGCCGCTCCGTCGAGCGAGGTACTGCGGCGGAGTTCGGCCCGGACGTAGTCGAAGGCCCGGTTGCGGACGACCGTGAACAGAAAAGCCCGGAACGAGGTCGTGACGCGTTGGTCCAACCGCCCGACCTGAAACTCGTAGTACACGTCGGAAACGAGGTCTTCGGCAATGGCCTTCGAGGCCACGAAGCGTACGGCGTGGCTGCACAGCGGGCCGTAGTAGTGCTGGAAAAGCAGCGCCATGCCCGTGTCGGGGTCGGTGGCGAAGGCCTGCCGAATCAGGTATTCGGCGTCGAGTACCCGGCCCGCCGGGCGCGCGTCGTCCGACGAACGCGGCGTTTCGTTCGAGTCGGATTCGTCCGGGTTGAAGCGTCGAAGGAGGCCCATGCGGGGGGAGGCAGGCTACGTGGCTCCGAAACTACCCGCTTTTCGGGCGTTCGTTTCTCAGAGACGGCCCTGGTCCGAAAAAACCCCTACGCACTACCCGAAATTATTCAAGATTTTTTCGCCGCCCCGCCCGGTTCGGTCCGGAATGGCGTACTTCGCGAGCAATGCCCCCAACCATGCCCGCAGTCCTCCCACCCCGCAGCGATTTGTTCGCGTTCCTAATTTTCATCGGCATGGTGCAGGGCGTGGTACTGGCCTATTTTTTCCTCCGGCACAGCCGGGGTACCCAGGCCCCGAATCGGTACCTCGGCGCGTTGATGCTCGGCATGACGGTGCTGATGACCGACGTCTGGCTCTGCTACACGAACCGGATGTTTGCCGTCATCCGCCTCGACGATTCGACCGAGTGGGTCAACCTGCTCATTTCGCCCTTGTTTTACCTGTACGTCCGCACCAGTTTGTCCCCCAAACCGCTTCGGTACCCCTGGCTGCACCTGCTGCCTTCGGTGGGGTACTTCGTGTACCTCAGCGTACTCTGGTTTCCGCAGCCGGAGGGCGTTTTGTACAACGCGTACGTCAACGCGTTTCATCCCCAACTCCCCCAGGTACCCGTGTGGGCCTACGGCCCAGGCTGGGCCTGGTGGCCCAAGCACCACATCATCGAACTGACGGGGCTGAGCATGATCGTCTACCTGGTGCTGGGCTGGCGCGAAGTGCGGGCGGCGTACCAACGGGCGGGGGCGTCGGTCTGGCAGCCGCATCCCAAGCTGAGCTGGTACCGGAATCGGGTGTTGCAAATCGGGGCGTTGCTGGTGGTTTTTGCGTTTTGTCGACTCACGTTTCCCGGCGATCTGGGCGACCACCTCATCGCCGCGCACATGGCTTTCGCGGTGTACGCCACCAGCTTCGTGCTGCTGCGGCAATCGGCGCATTTTGCGCTGAAATCGGACGACGTACCGCCCGAACCGGTACGCAAGTACGGACGCTCTTCGCTGACGCCCGAGTTGGAAGCGCACACGCTTCGGAAGTTGCGGGAAGTCACCGAAACCGAAAAACCCTACCTCGACCCGGCCTGCTCGCTGCCCGGTCTCGCCGCGCGGCTGGGCGTTTCGACGCACCACCTTTCGCAGGTACTCAACGACCGGCTGAATCAGTCTTTTTTTGAATTTCTGGCCGAACACCGCATTGCCGAAGCCGAACGATTGCTTTCTGACTCCCGCCTCGCGCACCTGAAGCTGGAGGAAATCGGCGAACGGGTCGGGTACGCCTCGAAATCGGCCTTCAACGGAGCCTTCAAGAAACGCACCGGCCAGACGCCCTCCGAATTCCGGCGTTCGCGCGTATCGGCTGGTACGTCGGACCGATAAAATCGGTCGGGTTTCGCGCGATGCGACCGTTCCTTCACGCCAGCTTCAACCAACTCCGCATGGACGCGTCCGATTCCCCTACCCTCACCCGCACCGCCACCCGCCAGTACTACCTCGACTGGGTCCGGGTACTCGCTTTCGGCATCCTGATTTTTTACCACACGGGCATGTTTTTCGTGGCCGAGTGGGGCTGGCACGTCAAAAACGACGTGACCGTCGAGTGGATTCAGTGGCCCATGCGCTGGCTCGGTCAGTGGCGGCTATCGCTGCTGTTTTTCGTCTCGGGCGTGGGGACCAGCTTCGCGCTGCGCTCCCGAACGGGTGGGCAGTTTGCGGGCGAACGCACGAAGCGGTTGCTCTTGCCGCTGGCGTTCGGGATGTTCGTCGTGGTACCGCCGCAGATTTACTTTGAGCGACTCTGGCGCGGGCAGTTCGCCGGCAGCTACCTCGATTGGTACCCGAGCGTCTTCCAGTTTCAGGCCTACCAGGATGGCGGCGGGGGCGGGAGCTTCAGTTGGCACCACCTCTGGTTCGTGGCCTACCTCTGGGTGTTTTCGCTGATTTGCCTCCCGATCTTTCTGTTTTTCAAAACCGAAACCGGGCGGCGCTGGCTGGGTACCCTCGGGCGCTGGGCGGCGCATCCGGTGGGTGTGTACGGCTTTACCCTGCCGCTGCTGGTCCTTTTTTACGCCCTCTCGCTCGACTGGCCAACGACCCACAACCTCGTGGCCGACTGGTACAACTTCACCGTCTCGCTGGGTTGTTTTCTGCTGGGGTACCTGATCGGCGGGCGCGATTCGTTCTCGGCCAACGCCGAACGGTACCGGCGCTGGTACGCCGCGCTGGCGCTGGGCTTCACGGCGGCCCTGCTGGTTTTTTACTGGATCCCCGACGTCGACCTGGAGGATTTTGATGCGTCGTTCGTCGGGTACGGATTGTTAAAATGGGGGAACATCTGGAGCGTGTTCCTCGCGATTTTCGGCTACGCCCGACGGTACCTCAACGTCCGCAACGGCTTCATCACCTACGCTACCGAGGCCGTGTACCCGTTTTACATTCTCCACCAGACCATCACGGTATCCGTCGGGTACTTCCTGATTTCGGTCGGCTGGGCCTGGGGCTGGAAATTCCTGTTGCTCGCCGCCGCGACGTTTGGTGGCTGCTGGGTGCTGTACCACTTCCTGATTCGGCCCTTCAACCCGGTGCGGCTGCTGTTTGGAGTAAAACCCAAAACAGCCTGATCACTCCGTCGGTACCGACTGCTCGATGGCTTCCTTTTCGGCCTTCATTTCGGAGGCGCCGAAGTTGGTTTCGGTGATGGGAAACACGTACGCGAGGTACAGGTAGAAAAAGCCCAACGAGACGACGAGGATGATCACGCCCAGCACCGAGGAATTGACTTTCACGCCCTGCAGCGACAGTTCGAGTTTCGTCACGGCCAAGTCGTCTTCCTCGTCTTTCAGGACAAGCCGGTTTTTGCGGCGCAGTGCCGCCCGCGCCTGGGCGTCTTTCATGGCGATGTAAAACTGAATGCCCGAAAACGACAGCCCCGCCAGCACGATGAGTACCACGATGCCAAACGTAATCACGCCCGACGTGTGCTGCCAGGTGAACACCCGCGACCGGTGCCGCAGGCTTTCGGTGTAGTAGTTGAAGGTGGCGCGCCGGTACCGGTGCTGGGCCAGTTCGGCCTCCTGACTGACGAGCATCGCCTGCCGCGTCGCCTCCGCGTACCGGTGCTGAAAGGCCGTGTCACCCGGCGCGACCTGCTCGGCCAGCGACTCGGCTGAGGGTTGGCCCTGCAATTTTTGGAGAAACGGCGACAGCGCAGCCGAATCGGACTGTTGCGCCGCCGCGCCGCCCGCGCTGAGTAGAAAAAAGAGCAAGGCGTGTTTCATCGAATTTCGGCAAGGATGCTGTAGCAGAAATTTCGGCGGAACGTCACCCGCGCCGGGTCAGTCGCAAGTCGCTGCCGGGCTTCGTAGGTCTGGTACTGCGGGAAGGTCGTGCGCAGTTGCTCGAAGTACAGCCCCAGCAGGTCCTTGATTTTCGTGAGGTACGTCGCCGCGTCCTGGCGGGGGTTGCTGGTCGTCGGGGGCAGTACCGGAACGGTCATCGCCGCCAGACTCACCACGCCGCCGATGATGACGGCCCGCCCTTCGGTTTCGAGACGGCTGAGCGTCGGGTAATTTTCGAGCCGGAACTCGGGTACCGGGCAGCCACCTTCGGCCCGCAGAAACAGCCCGATGCGGATGAATTCGAGCCGATTACCGCGAATCAGCAGCGAGTCGACCACGGGAAACCGCTGCCGGTACCCGTCGGCGAGTACCCCGAAGGCTTCGACCCGAATCAGCGAATCGACCTGCCGCACCTGCCGCGTCAGGCCCTGGTTGCGTTCGAGGAGCGCCCGGCACTGGTCGTCCTGCCGTTTCCGTTCGCGCTCGGCGAGTACCTGCTCGTAGTTTTTCGAGGTATCGAACCGCGCCGTAAACGGGCTGAAGGCCACCCCGCTGAAATCGCGCCAGGTTGAAATCCGGTCGTAGCGCTTGATGCTTCGTCCCGGAACCGAATCGGGTCGGACGGCGTACCGAACGGTGGGCGAAAGCACCGTACCCCTGGCGCGTCGGTCAGCGGCCACGGGGCGCTCCTGCGCGTGCAGCGAACCGCACAGCAGGAGCCAACTCAGCAGGGAGGCAAGGCGAACCATGATTATGACGAATTCGGCGAGTTTCGCGAAAGTTCTGCGAATCAGTCGGTTCGGGCGGCTATTTTGAGAAAACGGTTCAAGTTGTCCCGCGGAGCGGCTCAACCGCAGCGGCGGACCGCCACTTCGAGGGTCTTCAACCGGGACGCGTAGTCCACTCGAAGGGTTTCGTTTCGGCGCTTCGCCGCGCGGCGGCCGCTCCGCTCCGCGTGACAGCACTTGACAACCCCGCGTCTTTCAAACCACAAACCCCAGCGCCAATCCCCCCAGAATAATCAGGTACGGCGGAATGCGGGTGAACTGAAGCAAAGCCAGCGTTCCGCCGACGGTCAGCACGGCGGGCCAGTCGATCGCCATCGGTAAAAACAACGTGACGGCGGCCCCAATCGTCAGCCCGATGCTGGCGGCGTTGATGCCGTCGAGCGAAGCCCGCACGACGCGGTACCGTTTCAACTGGTTCCAGAAGCGGTAGACGAAGTAAATCAGGAACGTTCCCGGCAGGAAAATGCCCGCCGCGGCCAGGCCCGCGCCCAGGAGCTCCCCGCCCAGCCCTGCCTGCCGCATGCTGAGCACCCCGATGTACGCGCTGATGGAAAAATTCGGGCCGGGTACCACCTGCGCCAGGGCCAGCCCGGAAAGAAATTCCTGCGGGTTGAGGTAGTGCTTGAACTGCACGAACTCGGTGTACAGAATCGGCGCGAGTACCTGCCCCCCGCCGAAGACGAGGCTGCCGTTGCGGTAAAAGTTTTCAAACAATCGAATCGGCAGGTACCGCGTAAACGCCCCCAGCAGCGACGACGCGACGAGTACCCCCAGCCAGAGCGCAAAATTCGACCAGTTGATGCGGAGCGGCTGCTTGTCTTCGGTCTGCAATTCGTGGTAGTTCAGGGCCGTCACACTGCCGCCCACGAGCAGTACCACCGGACACACCCAGGGGCTTTGAAACACGAACGCCGCCAGCGCCGAAGCCAGCATCAGCCCGATACTCAGCCCGCCGTGAATGACTTTCTTACCCAGCGCATACCCCGCGTGGGCGATGAACGCCACGGCCATCGGGGCGATGAACCGCGTGAACTCGATGGAAAGCTGACGTTCCTGCAAATACGAAATGCCCACGCCCGCGGCAGTCATGAGCGCCACGGCGGGCGTCATCCAGACGAGCAGCGTGAGGTACGCCAGATTCGGCCCGCCCATTTTAAAACCCACCGCCGTGATGGTTTGCGTCGACGTCGGGCCGGGCAGAATCTGGCACAGGGCGTTCAGTTCGAGCAATTCGGCTTCGGTCAGGTACGCCCGCTTCTGCACGAGCCGCCGGAGAAACAACACCAGGTGTACCTGCGGACCCCCGAAGGCCGTCAGGGCCAGGACCGCCACGTCTTTCAAAAAAATAAAATACCGGATTCGGCGCACGGGCTGGTGCCCGAGTCGCGGAGTCGGGGTGCGAAACACCCGCCTCCAGTCTGTCGCGAGGAGACCGTTCAAGCGATGAAAGTTGAGGGATTAGGAGGCCCTACCTTACCGATGGAGTCGGCCGTGAAAATTACTAAAAATGTGGGCCGCGCCAGCGCGGTACCCGGCGGAGTCTTTTCGGCCCGTAGCGGCTCCGCTGCGTTTTCGCACCCGTCGTGCGGATTCGCACGGTTTTGCTAAAACGATTTTTCGACAAACGGTTCGTTTTCAGCGACTTGCTTCCAGGTACGAAAATGGCACCTTCTGAGAGCAAATCTTCCGCACCGCATGGACCGCGAACTGGCCCCCGAACTCACCCAACGCACCCGCCGCAACCGCTGGCTGCTGATTCTGCTGCTCGCCGGAGCGGCGGTGGCCGCGGTGGGGTACCTACGGTACGCGCTGCGGACTTCCGTCGAGGCCGGGCGCATTCGCAGCGCGGTGGCCGTAGTCGGGGCGGTCGAAAACACGCTCAACGCCACGGGCGAAGTCATCCCGGCCTTCGAGCAGGTACTCACCAGTCCGATTCCGGCACGCATTCAGCGGGTACTGCTGCCGCCGGGAACGAAGGTCCGGCCCGGTCAGGCCATCCTCGAACTCGACAAATCCCTGACCGAAATCGAGTTTGAAAAATTGAAGGATCAACTCGCCCTCAAACGCAACGGCATCGATCAGCTTCGGCTCAAACTCAACAAGGAACTCCGCGACGCCGAGTTGAACGACGAAATCAAGACGCTCACCATCAGCCGCCTCCGTGCCGACCTCGACGACATCCGGCGTCTTCAGAAAGTCGGTGGGCGTACGCCGGAGGACGTCAGCCAGGCCGAAGACCAGTTGCGGATTGCCGAGTTGGAGAAAAAGCAACTCGAAAACGGGCTGGCCTACAACCGACAGTCGATGGCCGCAAGCCTCCGCGAGAGTACCCTGCAGGCGCAGATTGAATCACGGAATCTTCAGGAACTCGACCACAAACTAAAGCAGGCGAACCTCGTCGCCGACCGACCGGGGGTACTCACTTGGGTCAACGAAAACATCGGTACCGCCGTCAGCGAAGGGGAAATGCTGGCGAAGCTGGCCGATTTGGGCAGTTTCCGGGTGGAAGCCTCCTGCGCCGACGTCTACGCCGAACAGGTGAAAGTCGGATTGCCGGTGATCGTCAAGGTCAACGAAACGCCCCTGCGCGGGACTATTTCCCAGGTCAAACCCGCCGTGAAAAACGGGGTACTCCAGTTCGTCGTCCAGCTCGACGACCCGCGCCACGCGGCCCTGCGGCCCAACCTGAAAACCGAGGTGTTCATCGTCACCGAGCGGTCGGCTCGGGCGGTGCGGGTACCCAACGGTCCGGCGTTCAAGGGCAAGCGGCGGCAGTCGGTGTTCGTGCTACAATCGGACGGTACTGCTCGCCGCCGGGAGGTGCAAGTGGGGTTATCGAACTTCGATTTTGTGGAAATCAACAGTGGCCTCGAACCCGGCGAGCGCGTCATCCTGACCGATCTGAGCGACTACGAGCACCTGGAGGAATTGACGATTGAACCCACGAAGCCATGAAACGATTCTACGTGTGTTTCTCACAGATGTGCACAGAGTTGAATGCACACAGATTTTCACGGACCCCATTCTGTGCGCATCTGTGCCGAATTTCTTCTGTGTTCATCTGTGTGAACCTTTTCTTCCCCCAGCTCACTCAAGCCCAACCCCGCCCGCTCACGCTGGAGCAAGTCGTGGAGCTGGCCAAAACGCAGTCGGTGGCGGCGAAGCGGGCCGAGACGCAGCGCGAGACGAACTACTGGCAGTACCGGACGTTCCTCTCGGGCTTCCGGCCGCAGCTCAGCCTCGACGGGTACCTGCCCAGTTTCACGCGTTCGTTCGTGGAAGTGCAGCAGCCCGACGGGACGATTGCCTTCCAGCCCGTTTCCAACCACAATTCCCTGCTCAACCTCGCGCTGAGCCAGAACATCGCCCGGACGGGTGGCTCGATCTTCGTCCAGCACCAGTTGCAGCGCTTCGATGATTTTCGTCGGAACAACACGCTCTACAACGGCATCCCGTTCAGCATCGGGCTGGCCCAGCCGCTGTTTCGTTTCAACCCGATGAAGTGGGATCGCCGCACCGAGCCGCTGCGCTACGCCGAGGGTACCCAGCAGGCCACCGAGGCACTCGAACGGGTGGCGCTCGACGCGACGGAGCGGTACTTCGATCTGCTCGTGGCGCAAGTCAATCTGCAAATCGCCGAGACGAATCGGCGCAACACCGACACGCTGTACCGAATTGCGCTGGAACGGGAACAACTCGGACGCATTTCGAGGAACGATTTGCTGCAACTGCAACTCAGCCTGCTCACGGCGCGGAAAGATTTTGCCTCGGCCCGGCAGACGGCGGAAGTGGCGACGTTTCAACTGAAATCGTACCTCAACGACTCGGACGACCGGCCGCTCGACCTGGCGGTACCCACGCAGCTACGCACCTTCGACGTCGACATCCGGGCGGCGCTGCGCGAGGCCTTCGCCAACCGCTCGGACGCCATCGGCTTCCGGCGGCGGGTACTCGAAGCCGAGCGCGACCTCGACAAAGCCCGCAAGGACAACGGCCTGAACGCGACGCTGAACGCCGCCTTCGGCCTCTCGAACCGGGGCCAGCAACCCGGCGACGTGTACGTCCGGCCGCAGGACCGGGAGTTCGTCGAACTTCAGTTTACGCTACCCATCCTGACCTGGGGCCGGGCGCAGGCCCGCGTGCAGACCGCCCGCGCCAACCAGCGGCTGACGGGGCAGACCGTGGAGCAGGAAAAGCTGACGTTTGAGCAGCAGATTTACACGCAGGTGACGCTGCTGCCGATGCTCCGCCAGCAGGCCGAACTGACCGCCGAAGCCGACCGCATCGCGCAGGAGCGGTACGGAATCGCGCAGGAACGATTTATCCTCAGTGACCTGAGCGTAACCGACCTTGGCATCGCCATTCAGGACAAGGACCGCGCCCGCCGCGACGCCATCCTGGCCCTGCGCGACTACTGGCAGGCGTACTACACGCTGCGACTGCTGACGCTGTTTGATTTTGAAACCAACCAAAAACTGGCAGAGGGCTGAGGGCGTAGGGCAGAGGGAAAATGCTCCCTCTGCCCTACGCCCCCTGCCCCAAGCCCCACTCCCATGCTACACCTCAAAAACATCGAAAAAGTCTACCGCACCAGTACCATCGAAACGCTGGCGCTGAACAACATCAACCTCACGATTCGCAAGGGTGAGTTCGTCTCGGTGATGGGGCCGTCGGGCTGCGGGAAGAGTACCCTGCTCAACCTCATGGGCCTGCTCGACGAACCCTCCAGTGGTACCGTCGAGCTGGACGGCCAGCCCGTCGCCAGCTACCGCGACCTCGAACTGGCCCGGCTGCGCAATCAGAAAATCGGGTTCATCTTCCAGAGCTTCCACCTCATCAACGACCTCTCAGTGCTCGACAACGTGGAAATTCCGCTGCTCTACCGCTCGGCGAACGGCAAGCCGCGCAGCAGCTACGCGAAGGAAGCCCTCGAACGCGTCGGCCTCGCCAACCGCGTGAAGCACTTCCCGCGCCAACTCTCGGGTGGGCAGAAACAGCGGGTGGCCATCGCCCGCGCCATCGTGGGCCAGCCCGAACTCATCCTGGCCGACGAGCCGACGGGTAACCTCGACAGCGCGATGGGTACCGAAATCATGAACATTCTCGAAGGCCTCAACCGCGACGGAGCCACCATCGTGATGGTCACGCACGACGAAGCCATGGCCAAACGCACCCACCGGCTCATTCGGCTTTTCGACGGAACGCAGGTTCAATGAATGAATGCCTCAATGAGTGAATAGCTGGATTGCCTTTCTATTCACTCATTGAGGCATTCACCGCTGCGGCGGACCGCTCATTCAAAATTGAAAATTCATGCTCTCAAACTACCTCAAAATCGCCTGGAAGGTGCTCTTGCGGCACCCGTTTTACACGTTCATCACGCTGTTCGGCATCAGCCTGACACTGACGGTACTGATGGTACTGACGGCGTTCATCGACCACTTGGTTGGGAGCCATTACCCGGAGATGAAGCGGTACCGGACGCTGTACATCGAACGGATGGAGCAGTCGGCGCAGGATGCCACCAACTCCGGGCCGATGTCGTTCCGGTTTCTGACCGAGCACACCCGACCCCTTCAAACGCCGGAGCGCGTAACCCTCTTCTCCCTCGGTCACAGCACGAACGCATACGCGGGTGGCCAGAAAATCAAGCTGGACATCGGGTTTACGGACGCTGAATTCTGGCGAGTCACCGAGTTTGAGTTTTTGCAGGGTAAGCCCTTCAACGAGCAAAACATCGCCAACGGCGACCTGGTGGCCGTCATCACCGACAGCTTTCGGAAAGCGTATTTCGACGATCTTGACGAATCGGTCGTGGGTAAAACTGTTGAGATTGAAAACATCCGCTACCGCGTCATTGGCGTCGTGCGGGGGAGTGCCCTTACCCGTCTGTTCAGCTTCTCGGACGTCTATTTTCCGTACACGGCCCCGAAGAGTAACTACCAGAACAAGGGCATGCGGGGCAGCTACTCAGCGATGCTGCTGGCCCCCACCGAGCGCGACCTCCCCGCGATGAAAGAAGAATTTCAGGCCCGGATGCACCGGCTTCCGGTGCCGGGCGTTCAGGATGGATTCAAGTACGACCGAATCAAGGTTCCAAGTGAGGCGTTCGCCACTCTTTTCCTGGACACGCTGACCGGCAACTCGGTCAGGACTGCGGCTTTTTACGGAGCCATTGCTCTAGTGACCTTGATGCTACTGGGACTTCCGGCGATCAACTTGGTCAACGTCAACGTGGGGCGCATCGTCGAGCGGTCGTCAGAAATCGGCATTCGCAAGGCTTTCGGGGCACCCGCCCGTACGCTGCTCTGGCAATTCATCATCGAAAATGTGTTCATCACGTTCATCGGCGGAACCGTTGCCTTGATCCTCACCGTCCTCATTCTTTACCAGATCAACCGCAGTGGCTGGATTGCCAACATCGACCTGCGTCTTAATGCCCCGGTGTTCGGACTCAGTCTGTTGATTTGCCTTTTCTTCGGGCTGTTGTCGGGCGTATTACCGGCTTGGCGCATGTCGAAATTATCTGTCACTGAAGCCTTAAAATCCTGACGCCATGATTCGTCACCTGTTTCGATTGATGTGGAACAAAAAGCGGGCGCATGCGCTGCTGCTCGTGGAAATCTGGGCTTCGTTCGTCGTCCTCTTTGGCTTGCTAACGCTCGTTGTGGTGAACGTGCGCAATTACCACAGCCCGTTGGGTTTTGCCTACGAACGCGTGTGGGCCATCAACCTGGGTAATAACCAGGACACCATCGCCGTCGCGCAAAAAACGCAGGCCGTTTTCCGACTCCTGAAGAGCTACCCAGCCATTGAATCGGTTTCGCGGATGAGCGACACCTACCCGTTCTCCTCCTACCACAACGGCATGGGTGTCTCGCGGAACAAAGTAGTCACGCAGATGGAATTTTACGCAGCCGACGAAAACTTTGCCCGAACGCTCTCCATGTCTCTGACGGCGGGCGCGTGGTACCGGGGCGTCGACAGCGTTTCAAAGTACCGTCCGGTGGTCATCAACCAACGAGCGGCAGAGAGTCTATTTGGCAATGACAATGCCGTCGGCAAAACGATCAGTGATTACAAAGGGGAGAAGGAAGTCTGGCGCGTGGCGGGCGTGGTGGAGACATTCAAGGGCCGGGGTGATTTTTCGCCGAACCAATCGGTGATGATCGAACTGCTGGACGAATCCAGTGCCTGGCAGAAAACCTTACTCATCCGCGTGAAACCGAGTACCGACGCGGTGCTGGAGGCGAAACTGGTCAAGGACATCACGGCAATGGTACCCGGCTGGAGCGTGGATGTCAACTACCTGACCGAACGCCGACGAATTATTCAAAATCAAACGCTGGTACCCGTTCTCATTTTTCTCATCGTCAGCGGTTTTCTGCTCGTCAATGTCGCGCTGGGTTTGTTTGGGGTACTCAACCTGAGCATCGCCCGGCGCAAGAGCGAAATCGGCGTGCGGCGGGCGATGGGCGCGACGGCGGGCGCGATTACGCGGCAGTTCGTCGGCGAAATCTGGGTACTGGCTACCTTTGGCCTCCTCTTCGGGCTGGTACTCGCCATCCAGTTTCCACTGCTGAACGTCTTCGACCTCGAAGCGGGCGTGTACCTGACGGCCATCGGCGTGTCCATCCTCGTTATCTACGCCCTCGTGACGCTCTGCTCGCTGTACCCGAGTCGGCAGGCCGCGCGGGTGCAGCCCTCGGTGGCGTTGCATGAGGAGTGATAATTCCCCCTTGTGCGGTGGGTACGTGTGCGAACCGAAGGGGGAATTTTAACGGCCTTATTTTCGCCCCATGCTCCTCATCATCGACGACGACATCGCCATTCAAACCTCCCTGTCGCTCCTGCTGCGGCAGGAAGGGTTTGAGGTGCGCGCCGCCGCCAACCCCGAAGACGCCTTCGAGATCATGGACGAACAGGTACCCGAATTGGTCCTGCTCGACCTGAATTTCAGCGTCGATACCTCGGGAATCGACGGGCTGCGGATGCTCCGGCGCATTCGGGCGCGGTACCCGCTCGTCCCCGTCATCCTCATCACGGGTTGGGGCAGCATCGATCTGGCCGTCGAGGGCATGAAGGCGGGCGCGAAGGATTTCATCACCAAACCCTGGCCGAACGAGTACCTCCTGCAATCGATCCAGACGGTACTCGACCTGACGCGCAAACCCGCCGAGTCGGCCAGTCGTCAGAAACTGAATCGTCAGTACGCGTTCGACAACATCGTCGGCGAAGACCCGAAACTGCTGGCGGTACTTGAAACCGTGGGCCGCGTGGCCCCGACCGACGCGCCGGTACTCATCACGGGCGAGAGCGGAACGGGCAAGGAACTCATCGCCGAAGCGCTCCACCAGAACAGCCGTCGGCGGCGGAATGCGTTCGTGAAAGTCAACCTCGGTGGCATTTCCTCGACGCTGTTTGAAAGCGAACTCTTCGGCCACGTCCGCGGGGCGTTCACCGACGCCAAAACCGACCGCGTGGGCCGTTTCGAATTGGCAAATCGGGGCAGCATTTTCCTGGATGAAATCGGTGACCTCGACCCGGCCAGCCAGGTCAAGCTGCTGCGGGTACTCCAGGACCGGACCTTCGAACCGCTCGGGAGCAGCCGCCCGAAAACCGCCGACGTGCGGGTCATCTGCGCCACGAACCGGAACCTCGAAGAAATGGTCGTCAGGGGTACCTTCCGGGAAGATTTGTTTTACCGCATCAACCTCATCACCGTCCGCCTCCCGGCCCTGCGCGAACGGCCCGGCGACATTCCGCTGCTGGTTCGGTTTTTCCTCGATAACCTCCGCACGCTCTACGGTCGCCCCGACCTGAACGTCGCCCCGGCGGCGTTGAAGTGGCTGAAGCAACTGCCGCTGCCCGGCAACATCCGGCAATTGAAAAACCTCGTCGAGCGCACGGTACTCCTCGCCCCGCAGGACGAACTCGACGTACCCGATTTCGAACGACACGTGTCCACGCCCCCCATGCCCTCTGCCCCCGGCCCTCTGCCCCCCGTCGGCGCGATGTCGCTTGAAGAAATGGAGTACCAGATGATTCGCCGGGCGATGGATTTTCACCAGAATCGCGTGACGAAAGTGGCGCGGGCGCTGGGCATCACGCGGTTTGCGCTGTACCGGCGGTTGGAGAAGTTTGGAATTCCGTACGCAACGGAAGAGTGAGTTTCTTTGGACATGAAACTTCCTTTCCAGACCCGCTACCTGCTCTACCTCTTCGCGCTGCACGCCGCGCTGGTCGGGCTGATTTTTTGGCTGTTGCGGGAAAATAAACTCGGATTCATCGCCGCGGAAGCGGGCATCTTGCTTTCGCTCGGCGTCGGCGTCTGGCTGTTCCGTCAGTTTCGCCAGCCCTCGGAATTCATCGCGACGGGCATCGAGGCCATCCGCGACCAGGATTTCACCGTCAAATTCGTCCCGACCGGTACCCGCGAAGTCGACGAACTCATTTGCGTCTACAACCTCATGATCGACCAACTCCGGCTCGAACGCACCCGGCAGCGCGAGCAGCAATTTTTCCTCGAAAACCTCCTCGCCGCCGCGCCCATCGCCATCCTGATTTTTGATTTTGACGAACGCGTCGCCACGCTCAACCCCGCCGCCGAGGCGCTGCTCGGGCTGCGTTCGGAGGCGGTGGCTGGAAAAACGCAGGACGAACTGGCCCACCCGCTGTTGGCCCAACTCGCGGGCCTCGTCAGCGGCGAAACGCGCACCGTGAAGGTCAACGGCGTCGAAACGTACCGGGTGCTCCGTTCGCACTTCATGGACCGCGGCTTTGCCCGTTCGTTCCTGCTCATCGAGGAGCTGACGCGCGAAATTCTGGAGACCGAAAAAGCCGCCTACGGCAAGGTGATCCGGATGATGGCGCACGAGGTAAACAACTCGGTCGGGGCCGTCAACTCCATCCTCGACGTCGCGCAGGGGTACCTCGACGCGCCCGACGTGAAGCACGCACTCCGCGTGGCGCACGAGCGCAACCAGCGGCTTGGCAGGTTCATGCGGCGCTTCGCCGACGTGGTCCGCCTGCCCGTACCCAACCGCCAGCGGGCCGATTTGGCCGAAGTCGTGCGGAACGTCGCGCAACTCCTACAGCCCCAGGCCGAGGCGCGGGGCGTGGGGCTGACGGTGGAAACGGTACCCGTGGAATTGACTTTTGACGTCGAGCAAATCGAGCAGGTACTGGTCAACGTGTTGAAAAACGCGCTTGAAGCCTGCGGGCCGGGGCAGCGCGTGGAAGTGGTAGTCAATGCCGAAGCGCTGACGATTCGGGACGACGGGTACCCAATTCCCGAGGAAGTCGCGGCGAACCTGTTCAACCCGTTTTTCAGTACCAAACCCGACGGCCAGGGCATCGGGCTGACGCTCACCCGCGAGATTCTGCACAACCACGGCTGGGCGTTCTCGCTCCGGTCGGGTACCGACGGCTGGACGGCCTTTGTGATTCGGTGGTAGCTGTCCGCTGCTGTTCATTTCCGAACAGTACTTGTCCGAAATCGAACGAATTTCAAGTTTACATCTAAGTCAAATACCTGTAAATCAGCGGAAATTATTCGTGGCACGCCGGTTGAATAAAGAAGAGGCGTTCAACCTTTCAATCGTAAAAGCCATGAAAACGTATCTTTTTGCCAGCCTGTTGTTGTCAACCTTCAACCTCCCCAATGCCGCCGCCACGGACCCCGCGCCCGTCGTTGCGCCGAGTACCCGTCCTTTTGAACTGACCGTCATCCGTCGGCGAGAACCCATGAACGTGCAGGTACTCGTCGCCAAGCAGCGGGCCGGTGAAGTTTCCATCGCCCTCAAAAACAGCCGGGGCGAAACGTTGTACCGCACGAGTTTGTCGAAAAAAGACCGGGCGCACAGCCTCGTGCTGAACCTGAGCCAGCTCGCCGACGGCGCCTACACGCTCGAAGCCAGCGGTCAGGGGCAGGTACTCAGCCGGACCGTGAATCTGCAGACGCCCGCCGCCGAGCGAATGCTGGCGCTGCGCTGAGGTACCCATCGGAAACAAAAAGCCTCTCATGCTGCGTGAGAGGCTTTTTTTGGTCAGACCGCAGACGCGTCTGCGGTCTGACTTATTTTTTGAGAAGGCCCAGTTCCAGCAACCGCTCCGTCAGGAATTCACCCGCCGTCATGTCGGTGTAGAGCTTCGGGTGTTCGGCGTCGACGCAACTGTCGAGGCAGGTCAGGTCCATTTCCGAGCGCGGGTGCATGAAAAACGGAATCGAAAATCGCGAGGTACCCAGCTTCTCCCGCGGCGGGTTGACGACCTGGTGAATCGTCGATTTCAGCTTGTGGTTCGTCAGCCGGTCGAGCATGTCGCCCACGTTCACCACGATCTGGTCGGGCAGGGCCGTGATGCCAATCCACGTTCCATCGCGGCGGAGTACCTCCAGCCCTTCGGCACTCGCGCCCATCAGCAGCGTGATGAGGTTGATGTCGCCGTGAGCCGCGGCCCGGACGGCCCCGTCGGGCGTCGTAGCCGGGTCGAGCGGGAAATAGTGCAACGCGCGGAGGATCGAATTGCCGTGCCGGACTTTGTCCTCGAAGTACTCTTCGGGCAGTTCGAGGTACAGCGCGATGGCGCGCAGAAGCGTTTTGCCCGTCTGCTCGAAGGTGCGGAAGGTTTCGAGCGTGTAGGTTTCAAACTCGGGTACCTCGGTCGGGAAAACGTTACGCGGGTACTCGTCCCAGATCGGATCGCCGTCGGGCTGTTCCGGATGCTGCTGCCCGACGTGGTAGAATTCTTTCAAATCGGCCACCTTGTTGCCCTTGGCCGTTTCCTTGCCCTTGCCCACGTACCCCCGCTGGCCCGCGATGCCCGGAATGTCGTACTGCTGCTTCACCTCGTCGGGCGAAAAGAAAAACTCCTTGACGGCGGCGTAGAGGCGTTCCTGCAACTCGGGCGTCAGGCCGTGGCCCTTGAGCGCCACGAAGCCGATGTTGTGGAAGGCCGCGCCGAGGTCCTGGACGAACTTCGCCTTCCGCACCGGGTCGCCGGAGGTAAACTCGGCGAGGTCGAGTGCGGGAATCTGGTCGAGGAGCGGTTCGGCGGGGAGGGTTTGGGTGTCCATGCGAATGAAGTAGTTTGGAGTAGACGAAAGTACGGAAAGCGCGTCAGTTGAGAAAGTCCGATTAATGCGCTCGAATCCATCTTTGAAACTCCCGCTCAAACGAAAACCGTCGGCGGGCGTAAATGCGATCCTGATACGAAATTCCCAATTTTTCCAGCAGCCGAATCGAGTTGAAGCCAATGGCGTACCCGTACTTCGGACTTACGTTCCAGAGGTACTGGCCCTGCGTTTCCAGGCTGAACTGGCGAATCGCCTCTACCTGATTCGATGAGTAAAGCGGGTCGAACCCAACCAGGGGTTGGAACGGCGTTACCTGCTTGAGGTCCTTGCTGAGGTGGTACTCCACCAGTCGGGTACCACTTTCCAGAATCTCGTGCACGTCCTCCAATTCATCAAAACTCTTCCCAATCCGTTCCCGCATGTACGCGCGGTGCGCCCGCTTCAGCCGGAGGTAGATCGTCAGGCTGTCCCTGGTTTGCTGAGAGTTTGGGGCCGCTAAGGCTCCGAGGAGGAGTTGATTTTCGCGTCGGACCGAGCGACTCAGCGTATCGTAGTTACGAAAGATCGCGCCGAGGCTGTCCTGAGAAACCACCGAAATGGTTTTGAGTAAGCGTCTTAAAATTCCCTTTCCGAAGGTACCCTGGTACTGGTGCATCAGTTCGTGAACGACGATGACCGCCCATTCCTCCGTCGTTTCCTGCCCTGGAATGAACCGCGTGGCGGCTTCCGCGTCGCTCACGTCGACGACTAAATTCGAGGTAAACCCTGTGGCCATCACAAACGCTGAATCCGTGCTGGCTTTTCGGACGAGCGGTACCCCCTCGCAACGACAGGGTACCACCTGCGGCTGTGCCAGCGTCGTTCGGGAAGGATTCGCGACGTAGAGGTACCCCGGTGTTCGGATGTGCAGTTCCTGGTAGAGCGGCTTTCGGTCAAACGACGGCCAGTACCGTTGCGCCACGTACCGTTTCAACGCCAGGACGTACTGAATTCGGACGCACGTCAGGCGGTCAGAAGTCTTTTGCGCGACTCCTCTCGATGGCATTAACCCCGTTAAAATGAACAAGCAGAAAAGCCGGGCCATAAAAAAGGCAGGGCCAAAGCGGTTTTGCGTTTGGCCCTGCTTGCAAAAATGAGCTTACAACAATCCCCCGCCCAGCATCAGCCGGACGACGGCGATGGCAATCACGACGAGGTTGAAATTTCGCCCGGATTTCTTCTCGGCGAAAATCCCGACAATCAGGCCCACGACCGCAATCGGGATCGCGACCCAGTTGACGATGCCCACGAGCGGAATCAGCCCGGCCAGCGCGATGATGAACGCCACGACGCCGATGAGGATGGAGATGAGGTTGATCATGGCTTCGCCGCGGCGTGCATTTTCGAGACGTTGTCCCAGTTCACCACGTTCCAGAAGGCCGTGACGTAGTCGGGGCGCTTGTTCTGGTACTTGAGGTAGTAGGCGTGCTCCCAGACGTCGAGGCCCAGGATCGGGGTACCCTGCGTTTCGGCGACGGGCATGAGTGGATTGTCCTGATTGGGGGTCGAGGTGATGGCGAGCTTGCCGTCTTTGCCCACGATGAGCCACGCCCAGCCCGAACCGAAGCGGCCTGCGGCGGCCTTGGCAAATTCTTCCTTCATGTTATCCATCGAGCCGAAGGCGGCGTTGATGGCCTGTGTCAGCGGGCCGGACGGGGTACCGCTGCCCTTGCCGAGTACGTTCCAGAAAAAGGTGTGGTTCCAGTGGCCGCCCGCGTTGTTGCGAATGGCCGGGGCCGTACTCGCGTCAATTTTCTTGACGAGCTGGTCGATGTTCATCGAAGCCTCGGGCTTGCCCGCCACGGCCTTGTTGAGGTTGTCGACGTAGGCCTTGTGGTGCCGGTCGTGGTGGATTTCCATCGTCTGCGCGTCGATGGACGGTTCGAGGGCGTTGTTGGCGTAGGGAAGTGGGGGCAGCGTGTACTGCGCCGAGGCCGTCAGGGCCATCAGCGCCAACGCGCCGATCAGCAGGGAAATGCGTTTCATGCGGAGTGAAGGAAATTGGTTTCGGCGCAAAGTAGCTAAAAAAGCGTACCCAATCGGCTCCGATTTAGGTTTAGCGTCAACGGTTCCGGCTGCGTAGCGAGGGGTTTAAACCGCAGACGCGCAGTCCCCTCGCTACGCAGCCGGAACCGTTGACGTTTAGCACCCTACTCGTAACTCACCCGACTCACGATACTCCGCCCGAGCGTCACCTCGTCGGCGTACTCGAGGTCGCCGCCGATGGGAATACCGCGGGCGATGGTCGTGAGTTTGACGCCCAGCGGACGCAGGCGCTTGGTGAGGTAAAAGGCCGTCGTGTCGCCTTCCATCGTGGGGCTGAGGGCCAGGATGATTTCCTTAATGGCGCTGCCCGGCTCGCCGACGCGGGCCACGAGACTTTCAATGTTCAGGTCGCCCGGCCCAACGCCTTCGAGCGGACTGATGATGCCGCCGAGCACGTGGTACAGGCCCTTGAACTGCGCCGTGTTTTCGATTGCCAGTACGTCGCGGGTATCTTCCACCACGCAGACCACCGCTTCGTCGCGGCGGGGGTTGGTGCAGAGGGCGCAGAGGTCGTCGTCGGAGATGTTGTGGCACTGGCGGCAGTACCGGGTTTTGGTCCGCAGGTTCACGAGCGCCTCGGCCAGCGACTGCGCCTGGGTTTCGTCGCGTTTGAGTAGGTGCAGGGCCAACCGAAGCGCCGTTTTTTTGCCGATGCCGGGCAGCTTGCTAATCTCCTCGACGGCGTCTTCGATGAGTTTGGAAGGATAATTCAAGAGAATTGCGAATTTGAAATTGCGGACCGCGAATTATTGAAATTCAGTTGCGTAACAGTCAATCCGCAATCCGAATTCCGCCCTTCGCAATTACAATACTTCCGCCGAAATGCCGCGCTGGCAGATGGCATTGCGGAGGGGGGCCAGTTCATCGAACGAGCCATTTTTGACCGAGCACTTGCCCTTGAAATGAATCAGCAGCGTGCACTGCTCGGCCTGCTCGGGCGTGTGGCCGCAGACGTCGATGAGCGTTTCGATGACGTGGTCGAACGTGTTCACTTCGTCGTTGAACACGACCAGCGTCCGCTCCTCGACTTCGACGGTTTCGTCGAGTACGTCCACGTCTTCTTCCTGCCACGGTTTTGGGGCGAGTGCGTTGGTCAATCGGTTCATTTTGACGGTTTTTATTCGCTGAAGTGGTTGCACGAAAGTACGGATTTAACCCCGTTTTTTCAATCCGGGTTCCGGTCCGGGTACTCAAAAAACCCGCGCCAGGCGTTCCAGAATTTTATCGTTTCTTTGCGCCGAACGTGCTTTTTCCGCGTTCTGGCCCACCATTTCGTTCATGAGCACCACCCTGGCCCTGACCATTTTGCTGGCGTACTTCGGTATGCTGGTCGCCGTTTCGATTTACACCGCCCGCGGGGCCGATACCGCCGCCTTTTTCACCGCCAACAAGCAGTCGCCCTGGTACCTCGTGGCCTTCGGCATGATCGGTACCTCGCTCTCGGGGGTCACGTTCATTTCGGTACCCGGCAACGTCGGCGCGAGCCAGTTCACGTACTTTCAGGTCGTGCTGGGGTACCTCGTCGGGTACTTCGTCATCGCGACGGTACTGATGCCGATGTACTACCGGCTCAACCTGATTTCGATTTACACCTACCTCGAAAAGCGCTTCGGGTTCTGGTCCTACAAAACCGGTGCCGGGTTTTTCCTGCTCGCGCGGACGGTCGGCTCGGCAGGGCGGATGTTCATCGCCGTGCAGGTACTGCAACTCGCCATCTTCGACCGCCTCGGAGTACCCTTCGAGGCCACGGTGGTACTCGCCATCGCGCTGATCTGGGTGTACACGTTCAAGGGCGGCGTGAAGACGATCATCGTGACCGATACGCTCCAGACGTTTTTTCTGGTGACGGCCGTCTTCCTGACCGTGTTCCTCATCGCCCGGCAACTGAACCTCTCGGCGGGCGAACTCTGGACGACCGTGCAATCGTCGGAGTACTCCCGGATTTTCGTCTGGGACTGGGCACCGAAGAATAATTTCTTCAAGGATTTCATCTCGGGCGCGTTCATCGCCATCGTGATGACCGGCCTCGACCAGGACCTGATGCAGAAAAACCTCACCTGCCGGAGCATCGGCGACGCGCAGAAAAATATGCTCTGGTTTTGCGTGGTGCTCGTCATCGTCAACTTCGCCTTCCTCAACCTCGGCGCGCTGCTCTACTTGTACAGCGAGCAGAAAGGCCTCGTCCTCCCCGCCCGCACCGACGACCTCTACCCCCTGCTGGCCTTAGGCAACCAGTTCGGGCTGGTGGCGGCGGTGACGTTCCTGCTCGGGATCACGGCGGCTACCTACGCCAGTTCCGACTCGGCCCTGACGGCGCTCACGACCTCGTTCTGCGTGGATTTTCTAAACATCGAGCGGTACCCCGAAGCCCAGCGGCAGCGGATGAAAACGCGGGTACACCTCGGCTTCTCGGCGATCTTCCTCGTCGTCATCATCCTGTTCCGGCAGCTCAACAACCAGGCCATGATCCGCACCATTTTCGACCTGGCCGGGTACACCTACGGCCCGCTGCTCGGACTGTACGCCTTCGGACTGTACACGCGCTGGGCCGTGCAGGACCGCTGGGTACCACTCGTCTGCGTGCTCTCGCCGCTGCTGACGTACGGCATCGTGGTCCGCACGCCCGACTGGTTTGGGTACACGTTTGGGTTTGAGAAACTGTTGCTGAATGGGCTGCTGACGTTTCTGGGCTTGCTGGCGCTGTCGAGGCGCGGGAGCGAATACGCTACGAACGGGAATACTTGAAGGGCTATGCAGGTTAACGGAAAAGCATTGGCGATGTAGCGGCATTCATTGAACGTCACGCCCCGAACCAATGCCTAATGATTTACTAATGTACAAGTTTAATTCATTTGCTTGGCTTTGTTCGTCACGCCGGAACTGAAGCCGATTAGCGATTTGAAGCTGATTGCTTATACTTCGCCCCGCCATATGCGCTAATGCGCTGTTAGCTGTAGTTTTTTCGTCCATTTACTGCGTTCGAAATAAATAAGATTAGCGGGAAAGTCATAATAACCAGCCATATCATTGTATGTCTTGGCAAGATTTGATACGCGTAATTTAACCAATAGATTGTTCCGGCATACAAAATGCAAAACATAGAGTGTCCAATTGAAACCTGTTGGTCGGAAAACCGGTCAATGTGGTCTTTTTTGTTCTCTCGAAGGTCATTTTTGTAGTTGCCATTTTTGCTTGGCAGGAATGCAGCCAATAACATGTAATTCTGCATGATGTAAACTGCCGAAACGCCTAAAAGGAAATATTGAAGACCAATATAAAGTCCGTCAGAAAGATATGAGCTCTCAATGTCTGGCTTACTGAAAACACGGATAATATTGTCTATTGCAAACGCAAAAAGAATTATGGTACTCCAAATGCTCAAGGTCAACCGTGTGCCTTTAGACAACTGTATATTAGTCAAGGCATTCAGAATTGAAAATGCTGTAAGCAAGAACCCAATACCTAATAGAGAAACAGCAAACCAGTGATTGTAATTCGTAAAGCCATAGTCAATTGTCCAATAGATGAAAGACAAGGATAGAAGCAACGTTATGCCTTCAGTAAGTTTTGCAGTCACTCTGTCTTTATGAAAGATTGCAAAGGCTAAAGCAAAGAAGAAAAGCAGAACGTACGGCCAATTTTGTATATGATTTTCGAAATTGTAATAATGTTCTCGTTTTCCTGGTAAAAAGCTAAGCAGGCTGAAAAAATAAGAGCCAATAAATATTGCGATTACAGTTTTCCAACTGTTCGAAACTCTAAAGCTCTCAAACAAAAGTCCGCCAAACAAAGCAAGCAAACTAATTGAGAAAAGTTTCCTGTCACTTAAAGATGCTCTATACCCAATATAGATTGTGAGGGCAATGCCCAATGCGCAAATAATGGCAACTATCGGCAACAAATTAAAACCAGCTGATTTCCGCTTTGTCTTTCTTCTCGTCGAGGATAAAGTTTGGTTGCGGCTCATTTAAAATTACAACTAACGTTTTCAGGCTTTGCGCTCGGGCGGGTTTCGGAGCACAAAGTTTCAATTTATTACTAATGTTTATTAAAAGTACAAAGCTTCAAGTTTGCACGTCAGCCCGCCTGACGCAAAACCCGTGTTATATGCCGCTTTTTCTTCTGTCATTTAAGGTTAATTATTTTGTCAGCTACTTGTCGGCAATGTTCAATATCTCCCATTACTCCAATTGTAACAGTTTCAATTTCGTGTAATGTCTTTGCGATAGTTTCTTTGTCCGAACCGTTTGTTTTTAATTTGAATATTATCGGTGTATAGCTTTGGTATTCGTCTCGTGGTGCAATATCATTTACTCCAATTGGATCCCAATCATTCCATAATATCAGGTCAATTGCTTCATAAAGATTGGTCGGTTCTTCGTTTTTGAGTAGTTTATGAAAGTCTGCCAAAAGTGGTTCTATACAAGTCTGGTCTGTCTGAAAACTGAATTTCAAGTAATTCTCTTCGTGTGAACCACCAACCTGTCCAAATACAATTACTTGTCCGTGAGGTTTCATTTGAAAATTTATACTTGCGTCACTGTCGTTGTCTTCAATTGTCGTGTTACCTGACATTGTTTGCTTCATTGTTGTCAAGTCAGAATATATTTTTTCTATTTGGTCACGTCTTACGCAAAAATGTGAAGTTCCGCTAAATCCGTTGGCTAAAACTGTCAAGTCAAAAGTGAAATTGATTTGAACTAAATATCTTGTAGCAAACGAAAGTCGTTCCGTTTTTCTGTTTGTTTTTAATTCAATAATGTCGCCAATTTCGGCAGTGGTCTAACCAGTGGCGTTCTGTAAGTTTGCAGGATGGAATCAAGACGAAGCGTTTGTCCACGTTGTGGGGGTACTGCCCTGGCCTCTAACGGCAGTTTCAAAGGTCGGGCTAAATATCGT
>JAESGF010000113.1_pt1 | contig 66758 bp, 76 predicted proteins | sample 9269621 | NCBI WGS metagenome assembly JAESGF01 (sample SAMN14515066, study PRJNA621663) | algae metagenome | isolation source: Tolypothrix carrinoi HA7290-LM1 and co-occurring heterotrophs from dry rock... | place: USA: Makauwahi cave, Kauai, Hawaii | collected 2011-01-06
GCATATATGGAAATTATTTCGTTTAGCATCTAGCCCTCCTTATTTTCTCTTCTTGGAGGGCATTTTATTGCTTTACTGTCCCAAAGCGATCGCCTAAATCAATAACTAGCAACTTAGGTTAATAGTGCTTCATTGATAACCGTTTGGTAGCCAACCCCTCGTTTTTCTGCTTCTTCTTTTGCCCAGGCTATGATTTTAGGATGAAATCTGATAGAAATCGGCTCATACTTTTCCTCTTCGTCCTTAGCGGGTCGTCCACGCTTCCTTGGAGTAATCCCAAACTGATCTGCGATCGCATCTCTGAATTTTTGGTTTTCTTCTGGTGTAACTCGTCTTGCTCTGTCAAAAGGAAACTCAGATTCCTGACTCATATTGTTGACACTCCCGGATGGTAGCTTTCCTTGCACTAATTATCTTAAGAAAGCTCACCTCGCATGGTAAAAACAACCACAACAATTGAACCATCTTCCACTTCACCAATTGCCCATTCCCTTTCTTCTCCTTGAGAATGGCTAGAGTCCTCCGTAAACAGAAGATAGGGGTCGGCAAAAACTGTTACAGCTTCCTCGAATTGAATGCCATGTTTCAAAAAATTTGACTCGGCTTTGTTGTCGTCCCACTCAAAGCGCATTTATAGTATATACCAAAAATATTTGCCTTTGCTATCCTACACCGACTTGGACTTTGGGATGGAGTGCGTAGAAGCGATGTCTGACTCAGGTCCGCTGTGCGTCTACGCATTTATTAGGGTTTGTGGGAGAGTGCGATAGCCGTTCGCGTAGCGTCTCGAAGAGAAGGCTAATCGCTTCGCTTATCGCATTTGTGATGTTCGGGTGGTGCGATGTCTGACTCAGGTCCGCTGTGCGTCTACGCATTTATTGGGTTGAGGGGATTTGTGCGATGTCTGACTCAGGTCCGCTGTGCGTCTACGCATTTTGGTTATTTTGGGGAGAGTGCGATTATCCTACTCAATAACCCGCATCTGTATCTGACTCAATTCTTCGCGCACAACTCGCCGTAAAATTTCCTCTAAAGGTTCTCGACGCTGTTGCACATATTCACGCAATGCATTATTTATCAAACTCTGATAGTTTCCACCACCTGCAAGATGAACTTGTTCCCGGAACCACGTCAAAATATCATCATCTAAGCGAATTGTAATCCTTGTTTTACCTTCGGCTGTAGGCTCAATTGCTCCACGTTTACCTTGACTAAAATCATACTCAGCATCCATAATTTATACCTCTGACTCATATTGCTGACGTTCTTTCCTAGTTGCTTTACGAGCAGATATTAACCGAATACAACTTTCACCTCTCCACGTATAAACAACCACTATAATTATACTCAACGCATCCATCCCTATCGTCACAAACCGCTCCTCATCAGGATGTTCATCCATCACAGTGATAGCAAAATCATCTGCAAATACAGAAACCGCATCCGCAAAGTCTATTCCATGTTTTTGGCGATTGGATTCTGCTTTGTTAGTATCCCATTCATACTCCATATAATTATAGTATGCACAAATGTACACAGTCTAATTTTTCTGTGTTTAGGCAGTCAAGGTTTTGCTTTTACCATCTTGGTGATGTGTAATCGAATACGCTGGGATTGCGTCCAGATTGGTCAAGAAGGGATGGGAAATTAGGCGATCGCATTTGTGATGTTAGGATTTGTGCGATCGCACTACTAGAATGCAGGTGCTTTTATTTAGATGCTACTACCTCAACTTTTGCCTCGATCGCCTGATACGGCTTTTCTGCTCCTTGGGCTAAATACTCAGCTAACTGAGATTCAATTTGATCGCGGACAATTTGACGATACTCGAAGAAATGTTCGATATGAGCGCAAGCTGAGAGGTAATGCTCTAAAGCTCTTGGGTTACGCTTGATAATGCTAAACAAATGATGCCAGAATTTCCACCGAGTTTCGCGTTTGATTCCTTGTCGCCAGATAATAATTAAGAATGCTTTCACAAGCACCAACTCTGGCATCTTCGCTGGTCGTGTCCAACTCGGACCACCCATCATCAGAAAGCAGCGATAGGTGCGGTCTAAATATTTTACGGGGTCGTATAAAGCACAAAAGGCTTCAATATATTCTCTGGCAATATCTTCTAGAGGACGGGTGGCGATAAAGTTCATCAAGGTAGTTTGATTGATGTTGCCGTCTTGGTTTTCGCGCAGTCGTCCTTCTTTTTTCAGGCGATGCCACAAAGCTGTATTGGGTAGCGCTTGCAACATGGCGAAGGTAGTAGAGGGAATCGCCGCTTGTTCGGCAAAACGGACAATGCGATCGCCTGCACCTGCTTTTTCGCCATCAAAGCCGATAATAAACCCAGCCATCGGGCGCAATCCAGCTTTAATAATGCTTTCTACCGCATCAGTTAGCGAACTGCGGGTATTTTGAAACTTCTTCGTTAGTTGCAGACTGTCTTCATCTGGTGTTTCAATTCCCAAAAATACAGCAGCGAAACCGCACTCAACCATCAACTCCATCATTTCTGGATCTTGCGCTAAATCAATTGAAGCTTCGGTGTCAAATGCGAAGGGATATTGATGTTCTGCCATCCAGACTTTTAACTCTTTCAGCAACAATTTAACGTTGCGTTTGTTGCCGATAAAGTTGTCATCCACCATGAACACACCACGGCGCCAACCCAACTTATAAAGGCAATCTAATTCTGCTAAAAGTTGTGCTGGTGTTTTAGTGCGCGGTTTGCGACCATAAAGTACAATGATGTCACAAAATTCGCACTGAAAAGGGCAACCCCGCGAAAACTGAACTGACATCATATCATAGGCATCAAATTCTAGTAAATCGAAGCGGGGTATCGGTGTAGATGTCACATCCGGTTTTTCGGTAGCGCGAAAAACGCCTGATGTTTCTCCTCGTTTGATTGCATCAATAAACATTGGCAGAGTAATTTCTCCTTCATCGAGAATGAGAAAATCTGCGCCTACTTTCTCAACTTCGTGGGGTACGGAAGTTGGGTAAGGACCACCTACCGCAACTAATTTACCACGTCTTTTTGCTTCTTGAATTTGGTCGAGTAAATCTGCTTTTTGGACAATCATCGCAGAGAATATTACTATATCCGCCCATGCCCATTCTTCTTCAGTTGCGGTGCGAATGTTGCGATCTACAAGTTTGAATTCCCATTCTTGGGGTAAAATCGCTGCTACTGTTACTAAACCTAAAGGTGGTAATAAAACCTTGCGATTAACTAATTCCAAGATTTTTTCGTATGACCAAAAGGTTTTGGGAAATATAGGATACACCAGTAAAATTCGCATGTAGTAGAAATCCTCACGTTATGGTTGTTTTTTTAACTGTAATTAATGTAGCTAAAACTCAGAGTAATTGACTTTTTGTTAGTTTTATTTTGTTTTAACAATGATTTATGAGACGTATTAGCGATCGCCTGGTTCCTTATTTCTATATACTTGTGTAATTTGTTGCCCAAACTATCTAGTTGCGCTCAATTATCTCTCACCTTGGAAGGGTGGGGCTATCCAAACTAAGTACTGTTTTGCGTTATTTTATAGCTTTTTTAAACGCAAAGTTACGCAGAGGAAAGCGCAAAGGTACGCAGAGTCTTCATTCAGATTTTCAAAGCGAATACTTATACAAAGTTTTACAGAGCTTACCTGCGTGGGCTAATTGAGATTATTTTTACAGAGAATTGGTATTAGCAGGTTTAACACCGCTAATTTTTAAAACATCGCTCATGGTGGCGCAGTAATTTGGTAAGCCGAAAGTAGCGGGATTAATGGCATTTTTGTAAATAAAATGGCGATAATTCATGCAAAATCGACTCCAAGCATCCATTTGAATGCGAAATACAGCGATTATGACATTAGCTAGCGATAATGATAGGGGAATGCGAAAGATTATTTTTTTACCAAGATAAGCGCAAACATCTTCAATTGCTTTATTTACTGTTAACTGCGCTTGACCTAAAACCAATTTTCGCGATTGATTTTCTTTGGGTGGATTATCTATTAAATATCGCACGACTGTGGCAATATCTCGCCCGTGAATAAAGTGGAAACTACCGTCTACTTGCAAAAAACGAATTAAATCAACATATTTTGTAACTTCTAAAATTCCTGGAGAAATATGAGAATAAGGTTTGTCAGTTTCGCCACCTAAAACTAAAGTCGGAAAAACTGTGGTAACTTTGGGTGCGATCGCTAATTTTGATACTTTATGCAAACATTCGTATTTAGACTTAACATAATCTATCCCTATTTCCCCAGCTTCCTTTAATGGTTGTTCGTTGCGACCCAAAACGCTAGCGGTAGAAAAATAAATCACCTGTTCGCATCTGTCTGGATCTAGCAAACTCATTAATTCTAGGGTTTTCTCTACATTAATCTTAAATGTGTTGTCTCCACCCCAAGCCGTCGCTGTTAAAACCGCAGTATCAATTGTTTTCAGCAAGTCTGCAAACAAGCTAATTTCTTGCATATCACCCTGCAAAACTGTGATACCAGGACGTGCTTGAGTATCGACTTGCAGTTTACTTGGGTTTCTTACCAGCAAATACAACTCGTGATTCGTCTCTTTAATTAAAGCTTCGCTCAGGTAGTGTCCTACACAGCCACTCGCACCAGTTACTAAAATTCGCTTCTGGCTCATAAATATTTTTTAGATTGTAGTTGTTAAACAGCGATTACTATTTTGAATGCATATCTAGCAATTAACAACTACAACAACTTACTCACCAGGTCGGGACATAATCAATTTTTACAATAAATCGGGAAAAAAAGCAAGGGGCATAGGTAATGGGGCATCGTCCAAGTGGGCATCGTCCAAGTGGGCATCGTCCAAGTGGGCATCGGGCATGGAAAGAATCTCTTATTCCCAATGCCCATTGCCCAATGACGGCAGGTGCTACAACGCTCTTAACCCGCGCAACGCACAGCCAAACCTATGCCCAATGCTCAATTACCGATTAGCCATTACCAATTACCAAGTGTATATAAAGTGATTAAGCGATCGCCTTACTTGCTTCCGGTGATGGCATCTTTCTGCACTTCTTTCGGTTCACCTCGCCAGCCTGTTTTCTTCACCCACTGCTCAAAAGTCATTAAATCAGGGTGAATTTTTCGCAGCGATTCGCGATCGCGTGGCATTCCGTACTCGATGCAAAAACGCAGCATGTTGATCACATCATGCACATTAGGAAATCCGAGCGCCGCATATTCTTCTAAAGTCATCGGACGGTACTCGGCAGGAACACCAGATACGCGCTCAAGGGTGGCGGCGATTTCTTGGAATGTCAAACTATCACTGCCAAGAGGCAGCGTTCGACCACCCCACTCGTCTGGATGGGCAAACACATAAGCAGTAAAAAAGGCAATATCATCGAGTGCCACCATTGACCATTGTGCATTCGCTAAGGGTAGCCGGAAAATAACGCCTTCACGACCATCGCTTAATGTTCCCCGTTCGGGCACCGCAAATTGCTTGACATTCTCGATGTAAGGAAGCGTCACAAGCACAGTCACATGCCGCGAATACCAACCATCGGCTTCTTGACGCTTGAAGAAAGGCAGAGGGCAGGAGGCAGCTATGCTGAAGGAGCAATCGGATGGGGATTCAAACCCCAACCGATTGAATCCACCGTGTAGACGGTGGGGTTTTATACCCAGTTGCCTCCAGCCAGAAGGCGGAATCAAAGACATAATTTATACCTTCTGCCCTCTGCCCTCTGCCTTCTGCCTTCCGCCGAAGGCGGATAAATTCGTCGGATCGTCGCCAGTTAATTTCATGCTCCACCGCTGCTTTTGCATCAAAGTGGGGAACCGGGATACGACCGTGTAAACTACCTACACCGTACCTGTACTCAGGTCGGTGTAGGCTTTTAGTAGCCCTGAAGAGTCTGTACTGAGATTACAGTACAAACCGTTCGAGCCTCCAGGCTGGTTTACAGACAGCCCCAATAATGCAATCATCTTTGCTCCGTTCAAATCCGCGTCACAGGATAATTCACAATTGCCGCACTTGAACAACTTTTGCGAGCGCAAGCCAATATGTAGACAGCGGTTACAGGTTTGACTAGTGTAGGCAGGGGGGACGGAGACAACTTCTACGCCGTCCTTCAATCCCTTGTATTCCAAAAACATCCGCAATTGATAAAACGCCCATGAGTTACTTCTACGACGTTCTGTCTTGTTGCGTGGTTTTTGGTTTGTTCTTTCACGGATGCCCGTTAAGTCCTCAATGGCTACAAGTGCCTGTTCGTTCTTGGCTTGCTGGATGATTTTCTTAGAAATGTTGTGGTTAACCCACGATTGAAATCGTCTCTCACGCACGGCAGTCGCTTCAAGTCGGCAAAGCCGCCCAACGCGCTGCCTCCCCGATAGCCGTGCCAAAACCTGCCGACATCTACGACGGCTAGAAATGAGTGCGTGTGGAAGCTTTTTGTTGGAGAGACGCTCTGACTCTGGTGTATTTGTCTCTGGTTTGAGTTAACTGTTTCCCGTCCCATGCGTCACCATTGCTTGTTACAGCTATATCGCGCCTACCAAGATCAACGCCTATGACTTTTTTGGTGGGTTGTGGGTCTGGAACCTCGTCTTTTAGCTGAATGTGGATGTAGTACTTACCATCGCGATGCTTGCACAATTGAGCGCTTGTTGGCTTGCGTCCCTTAAGCTTGCCACGTTGATAATTACCAGCATCAATCTTGATGTGTTCCCGACCTTGTAGGGTGGTTAAGCTAACCGTCCAGTCTTTCTCTCTAAATGCAAAAATTCTGGCATCATAATCAGCGGACGTAGGTTTAAACGTTTTAACAGGCTTGCCTTGACGTTGAGCAGCCTTACGATTAGCACCAACCCTGGCACAAGCCCTAACAGCTAAGTTTGCAGCTAGCCCAAATATGAGCCGCAAATCCTCGTAAACAACGTTTTGAATAGTTGTCTTGCTGGTTATCTGCGGTTTGATAACTTCGTTTGTATAGTTACAAGCTTTCTCAAAAGCATGAAGAACCACTTCCAGTTTTTCGGACTGTGTTGGTGTAGGGTTTAGTTTGCTTTCCTAGCGTCAGTACTTGTTCCATGAGTTCGACCTTCTCACATGTGACTACAATTATAGGCTACAATTTATCGTGTTGTGTTCCCGGAAAATGTTAAAAGCTCAACTGTCCCCATTCCCTCCCTGACCGACGGTCAACATTGGTCGGGGGACGTTTCGCTTTTAACCCGCAATACAAGCTCGACACTGAACGGAGTACCGTTTCAGTGTGAGCCTCCTTGCAGAAACTAGTGAAGATAATCGCTAATGGATAATCGTTAATAACTAATCGCATCACAATTAGCCCTTAACGATTACCCATTAGCGACAAAGAACGTTAAGTAACCGCTGTTAAACTCAGTTGTTTTGCTGTTTCAAAGAAGAAAGCGACATTTTCTTCTGGGGTTGTGGGTAGCACACCATGACCAAGGTTGAGAATATGACCCCAATTACCAGCTTTGCGAACGGTATCATAAATGCGATCGCGAATAAATTCTTTGGAACCAAACAGTACACCCGGATCGAGATTTCCTTGCACTTTTACTTCTTTGCCCAATCTTGCCCGTGCATCTGCCATGTCTACTGCCCAGTCTACAGTGACAATATCCGCACCGGATTTTCCCATTCTTTCCAGCACACCGGCACTACCGCTAACTAGCAGAATTAATGGTGTATCTGGATGAGTTTGTTTGACTTGCTCAAACACTCTTTGTTGATAGGGCAAAGCAAAAACGTCATAATCTTGGGGGCTGAGTTGACCCGCCCAAGAATCGAACATTTGTACTACTTGAGCGCCGCAGTCAATTTGGTAACGGGCATAAATAGCGATCGCATCCGCAAATTTTGCCAGCAATTGATGCAAAACTGTTGGATCGGAGAACGCCATATTTTTAATCACGGAATAGGTTTTAGAACCTTTTCCTTCCACAGCATAAGCTGCCAAAGTCCACGGCGCCCCGACAAAGCCCAACACCGTTGATTGATTGTTGACTTCAGTACGCAACGCCTGCAAAATTGTTTTGATAAATGGCAGGGATGCTTCTGGTTCTAAAGGACGCAATTGATCGATTTGGGCTTGAGAGCGAATGGGTGATTGAATAATTGGACCTTTGCCTTCAGCAATATCCATTTCAATGCCCAAACCAGGTAGAGGCGTGACAATATCGGAAAATAGAATTACTCCATCGGGCTGGAAAGCTAGCCAAGGTTGTAAAGAAATTTCAATCGCTACTTCGGGAATTTCCGAGCGATCGCGAAACGATGGATACTTTTCGCGTAAATCTCGATACGCTTTCATATATCGTCCAGCTTGACGCATCATCCATACTGGAGGACGATCTAACACTTCACCACGAGCAGCTCGTAGGAGATGAGGAGCGCTTAAGGAAACACCCATTTAACACTTCATCCTAAGTCATTTTTTTTATGCCACTGTTTAGCTTATCATTCTCGGATTACGCTTTTTCAGGAGCTTGCCGGAAAAGAGGAGGGGGGGAGGGGGGGATGGGGAGATGGGGAGTGGGGAGTGGGGATGGGGGGATGGGGAGTAGAATAAATTTTTCCACATGTAGGGGTGGGGTTCCCCCAGCCTTCCCCATTACCCATTTTCCATTACCCATTACCCCCTTCGGGGTTCGCCAGTCGCTCATGGGGGAGACCCCCAAGACCGCGCTGGCTCACCATTACCCATTCCCAATTCCCCAGAGCAATGCAAACCCATAATTCTGATTTTACCTTGACTTCAAACGATTCTCAGCGGCAAATGCTTTTGATACCGCGATCGCAGCGTCAAAGCTTCTTTATCCAATTTTCGATTTTGACGCTTTTAGGATGGGTGGTAGGTGGAATTGCCAGCATCGCTTTAGAAAAAACTATTGTCGAAAGGATACCACCAAGCATTTTCCAGCAACATCTGACGTGGTACTCTTTGGGTAAAAGCTTCAGCAGTAATTTAATTTTTGCCTTAATTTTTGGCGCAGATCAAGCGATCGTCGTGCGGCAATATGTATCCGGTTGGTTGTGGCTGCTTGCTACCAGTTTCGGTTGGCTGATTGCCAATAGCGTTTCTACAGCATGGATTAGCTACATTAGTGCGATCGCTGCATCGTCAAATTTGATATCTCCTAATGAAACTGTTATTTTGGGCATTTTGTCAACTTTTTTATATATTCTTTCTGGCATTTGGCTGGGATTTTGCCAATTTATGGTATTGCGACGCTACACAAAAGATGCTTGGTGGTGGACTTTTTTACCCTCAGTTTCATTTTTCTTCATCAGTATCTCGATTTGGTTGCTAACGAAAGTGCAAGATTTTATTCCCGAAGCAAACCGGACTCAGATATTGTATTTGAGTGGACAAGGATTTACTGCGGTGATTCTAGGAGTTGTACCAGCCATTGGCTTGTGTCGGCTGAAAAAATCGCGCCACACTAATGGTATTTCTAGTGCATCATAACTAGGAGTGTAATTGCTGCACATTGAGATCGAGGTGAAAAAATATGAATAAAGATAACCGTTTACAACATATTGTGAACCCACCGATTGCTGAGAAACAACCGCAAGTTTTGGAGTTACACGGCGATCGCCGAATTGACGATTACTTTTGGCTGCGCGATATCGACAACGATAAGGCGATCGCTTATCTGGAAGCCGAAAACGCTTACACTGAAAGCATGATGCAACATACTGAAGCTTTGCAAACAAAGCTTTATGATGAGATGTTGGCGCGGATTCAAGAAACTGACTTATCAGTGCCATTCCGCAAAGATGATTATTACTATTATTCTCGCACCGAATCAGGAAAAGCTTACCCGATTCACTGTCGCAAAAAAGGTAGTCTCGACGCAACAGAAGAAGTGCTGTTAGACCAAAATGAACTAGCACAAGGGCATGAATTTTTCAGCTTAGGTGTATTTCAAATCAGTCCTAATCATCAAATCTTAGCTTATTCAACTGATACTAGCGGTTCGGAACAATACACCCTTTTCTTTCTTGACTTGAACACATTTGAGTTGTATTCCGAAACTATACCGGAAACTTACTTCTCTTTAACTTGGGGAAACGATAACCAGACGGTATTTTACACCAAAATCAACGCGGCGAATCGTCCTTATCAACTATTTCGCCATACTTTACAAACACCGACAACTGAAGATGTTTTAATTTACCACGAGCCTGATGATACTTACAATTTAGACTTGGGAAAAACCCGTAGTGAAGCATACATCTTGATGATTTTGCAAAGCAGTATCACCACGGAAATTCATTATTTAGATGCGAATAATCCTACAGGTGATTTTCAGATAATTCATCCACGCACTACAGGCATGGAATACGATGTTGAACATCACAGCGATTATTTTTACATCGTTACAAATGACGAAGCAACCAACTTTAAATTGGTGAAAACCCCGGTAGCAACGCCGAATAAAGAAAATTGGCAAACTGTAATTCCCCATCGAGAAGATGTAATGCTATCAGGGGTGAGTTTGTTTACCAATCATTTGGTAATTTATGAAAGAAAAGCGGGATTGCAAACTGCAAGAGTGCAAAACTTATCTACAGGTAAGGAAAATAATATAACTTTTCCAGAACCTACATATACCTTTTATGAAGGAAACAACCCAGAATTTAACACAAATATTCTCCGCTTCAATTACACATCTTTAATCACACCGTTATCTGTGTTTGATTACGACATGGAAACAGATAAGCGAGAGTTGAAAAAAGAAACGGAAGTTCTCGGTGGATATGATAAAAGCCACTATAAAAGTGAGTGGCTGATGGCTACAGCGAAAGATGGAACGCAAATTCCTATATCTATTGTTTACAAACAAGGAATCGAAAAAGATGGTAAAAATCCCTTGTTTATGACAGGATATGGTTCTTACGGATATTCTTACCCGGTGATGTTTTCATCAACTCGACTAACGCTGTTAGATCGGGGAATGGTGTATGCGATCGCTCATATTCGCGGTGGCGAAGAAATGGGACGAAAATGGTATGAAGATGGGAAATTTTTGCAGAAAAAAAATACCTTTACAGATTTTATCGCCTGTGCAGAATATTTGATTGGCGAAAAATGGACACAAAGCGATCGCCTAGTTATTTCCGGGGGTAGCGCAGGTGGTTTATTGATGGGTGCAGTCATAAATATGCGTCCCGATCTTTTTAAAGTAGTAGTTGCTGATGTCCCATTTGTAGATGTCGTGACTACTATTTTAGATACTTCCTTGCCCCTTTCAGCGATGGAATGGGAAGAATGGGGTAATCCCAACGACAAAGTTTATTACGACTACATGAAATCTTATTCGCCTTATGATAACGTTGAGGCGAAAGATTACCCAGATATACTCATCACTGCGGGCTTAAATGATTCTCGCGTGAAATATTGGGAACCAGCCAAATGGACAGCAAAGCTAAGAGAATTGAAGACAGATAACAATATTCTCTTACTTAAAACTAACATGAGCGCCGGACATGGTGGCGCATCTGGGCGTTATGAAAGCTTAAAAGAATTAGCTTTTGATTACGCTTTTATTTTGGATCGCTTAGGTTTGGGAGATTAGGGAGACAAGGGGACAAGGGGAAAAATTCTTTCTCCCACTGTCCCCCTCTTACTACTCTAAATTTCTATATTACGGTGGAATTTAGCAGCGATAGTATCCTTTCCATCCGCTCCAATATGTTTTTATGTAGGGCTTTATACACTATAGACATCCATTTCAACACCAAAAAATATTGTCTCTCTTTGATGTTGCATACCTAACTTTTCAAGAACTCTCACAGAAGCTTTATTTTCGCGTTCAACAATACCAAGAATATATGGAAATTTGAGTTGTTCAAGTCCGTATTGGATAGCTGCTGATGCTGCTTCAGTTGCCAAGCCCTGACCCCAAAACTTTGGATCTAGTCGATATCCAATTTCTCTTTCATCTTTGTTATCAATTTGTTCAATCGCTATCCCGCAATAACCTATCAATTGATTACTTTCTTTAAAAGTAATAGCCCATTTGCCAAAACCATATTGTCTATACGAAGCAATAAAACCTTGTATTTTTGCTTGAGTTTCTAGAACTGAAAGAATGCCTGTGGAGGAAAATTTCATGACTCGTGGATTGGCAAGTATTGGTGCAAGCTGTTGAACGTCTTCTAGTTGAAATTTTCGCAGAATAAGTCGGTGCGTTTCTATCTCCATGTTTCCTGATTCCAACATTAATTACACGGATACCGTTGACAAAACATTGCTTAAAGCGATTTGGCTTAATGCGATGTCTCACGACAAGCCGATGCAACGTCTACGCAGATTATACGCTCTAAAACTAATATACAATTGATAAACAAGCGACTTTGAAGTTAAAACATGACAAAAGTAGCAATATTACCTATATTTGATGCTAGCGGTGAGAAGTCTTATCGTGCGATCGCAAAAGACAAGGAATCTATTGGCAAAACTCCGGGTCAAGCCTTAGATGCTTTAACTGCTCAATTAGGTGAAACTGAATTTAGTGCTTTACTTTTGCTTCAAAGCTTTCATCCTGACCAGTTCTTCAGTGTCGAGCAGCAAAAACGTTTATCTGAGCTAATGGATTTATGGCGGAAAGCACGCGATGAAGGACAGTCACTCTCGCAAAAACTGCAAACTGAGTTAGATGGTCTTGTCGAAGCTGAACTGAATGCTGCTACAGCCCGAACAGCATCTTTAATGGAATCAGCAAGTTAATGAACCCTTACTACACGTTGGTTGCAGACCGTGCTAATCATCGCTGTGAATATTGTCATGCACCCGAACTTGTGTTTAACTTTCCTAGGACTTACGCAAAAACCCTCTGCAACTCTTATTCCTTCTCCTTCACCAGACGCCAAGGGCGAACGTGTCCTTCTCCTTCAAAGACGGCAAAGCCGAACGCGTCTTCTCCTTCACCAGACGCCAAGGGCGAACGTGGTTCGTTTTTCCGTTACCTGTGCGTAAGTCCTATTTCCATTTGAAGTCGAGCATATCATACCAATTAGTAGGCAAGGCGCAGATTCTGAATTTAATTTAGCTCTTGCTTGTCGCTCGTGTAATCTGCGTAAAGGAAATCGTGTTAGTGGAATAGATCCCGACTCAAATATCGAAGTTCGTTTTTTCCATCCAAGACAAGACCAATGGGATAATCATTTCCAAGTAGATACTACATCTGCGATGATTGTGGGTACAACTGAAAAAGGAAGAATAACTGTTGATTGTTTAGAGATGAACAGTCAGCCACAGATGATGGCGCGACAACTATGGATTCGTTTGAACTTGTTTCCGTAATCTTAATCTGTTACCGATGCTCCTACACTCAAAATACCTTGATCTGCATCCAAAGTTGCCATAACCCCAACTGGTAACGCGGCATTGGGTGCTTCGTGACCAAATGGTAAATTGGAGACAACGGGAATATTTAAATCGCTCAAGCGATCGCGCAACACTTCCTCTACACTCAAGCTAGGAACATCAGTCGGTGCTTCACATTTCGTAAAGCTACCCAATGCAATTCCACTAACTTTTGATAAAGCTCCACTCATCCGCCATTGTGTCAACATTCTATCAATGCGGTAAGGTGCTTCTGTCACATCTTCAAATGCCAAAATCACATTATTCAAATTCGGTTGAAATGGCGTATTTAATAGATGAGTCGCTACCGTCAAATTAGCCGGTAACAAAATTCCCTTAGCTATACCTCCACCCCAACCAAAGCCTTTTAAAGAATCAATAGAACGACCTTCCACCCAATCGAACAAACGCTGAACTGACCAATCTGGCTCTGATGATAAAGTTGTCAGCACAGGTGCATGAACGCCAGAAATTCCTACTTTTTCCAAGCTCCACAATAGCGCGGTGATGTCAGAAAAGCCGATTAGCCATTTAGGGAGTGGGGAGTAGGGAGATGGGGGAGATGGGGGAGACAAGGGAGACAAGGGAGATGGGGGAGACAAGGGAGATGAGGGAGATGGGGGAGATGGGGGAGATAAAGAAAAATTGCTTCCTTGTCCTCCTTGTCCTCCTTGTCCTCCTTGTCCCCCCTGTCCCCCTGTCTCCCTGTCCCCTACTCCCCAATTCCAATTTTCCAAAATGCGGGTGCTACCGAAACCACCTCTAGCGCAGAGGATACCGCGACATTCTGGATCTTGCCATGCTGCTGCTAATTGCTGGCGGCGGGTTTCATCTTTACCTGCTAAATATCCCCACCTGTCATCTATCTGGGGAGATATTTCTACTTTGTAACCACGCGATCGCCAAATTTCCACCCCGCGTTCAAAGGTCGCAAATTCTCGCAAAGCACCGCTAGGCGCAATTACTCGCAGTAAATCACCAGGTTTGAGAAAAGGCGGGACAATTTTCGATTTGGAATTTTCGATTTGAGATTGCATTAATAATTATCTACTTGTCAACAACAAAGAGCAATTACCTATTACCTATTACCTATTACCTATTACCTATTACCTATTACCTAAAATCTCTTGAAACCATTTTTCAAAGCGCGAACCTAAAGCTTCTAAAGAAAATTGAGCTTCTGCGTCAGCGCGACAAGTATGACGGTCAATTTCATCAAGACGCTGGGTAGCATTTACTAACTCAGAAATGCTATTTGGTTCTACCAAAAAGCCAGTTTTGCCATCTTGGATAATTTCCGCAGGTCCACCGCGACGGTAGGATATTACAGGCACTCCACAAGCTAAACTTTCAATTACGACATTTCCGAAAGCTTCTTCCCAATGGTGTGTCATTAATAATGCCTTACACTCACGTAATACCTGCTGCATTTCATTCGTTGATAAAAATCCCAGATATTCAAACATATCATTTGGGTAATTTTCACGAATCTGCTGCCAGTATAATTCATCTTGAATTTTACCCATAATTTTTAAGGGAATTTGGGTAATTTGTGCGACTGCTACTGCATCTTCTAAACCTTTTTCCGGGGAAATGCGACCTAACCAGGCTAATTGTTGTTTTGGGTGTAAGCAAAACTGATAGAGCTTTAAATCAATACCACTACTCAAGTAATGTAAGGGTGGGGTTAACTGAGAAAAAGTGATAGCTTGAGAGGCAGTATAAAAGCCAATAGTGTCAGGAAACTGCTTTGCCACTTGTACAATCATTTGGTCAAGGGCATCGGAGAGTGAACCCATGCTGACAAAGTGAGCAATAGGACGATTGAAAAAAGGTGTCAGGTAAAATGGCAACCAATCGTAAGCAAAATTTACAATCAAGTCATAATCAGTTTGAACCTGACGAGCATAATCCCACATATTTGCCAAAACAGGATTTTCTGGCATGATAATCGGGTCTGTGCGTTCTTGGCTTTGGGCAATAATCTGTAAATTACCAGGAATTTGCACTAAAGGTAGATTATCCCATGTCGAACCTGCGGGAGCGACGATTTGCACTTCATGACCCCGCTGGATCATTTGTTGAGATATATTATACAGGGTTAATTCCACACCACCGCCCAGTCCAGTGCCAAGGGGTCCAACGGAAGTGGAAACGAAAAGTAATTTCATAGGTTTGCTAAATCATAAATCAATTCCTGATAATATCGTTCTGCGTCATTTGGTTGGTGGATAAGAAGCTGAAGTTGACAATTTTTGATTTGGTAGGCTTGCATAATCCGAATGCGGCTGAGAAAATCTATATCGTGGGAAATTACCCAAATAGCACCTTGAAACTCATTTAATCCATCGACGATGCGATCGATTGTCTCTACATCCAGATTGTTTGTCGGTTCGTCTAAAATCAGCCAATCAATCTGACTAACGGTAATCATTGCTACAGCTAACCGTGCTAACTCTCCTCCACTCAATACAGATGCATTCTTATAAACATCATCGTTGAAAAAGAGAAAATGTCCTAACTGCTGTCGCAGCAATTGATAGTTTAAGTCTGGATTTGCTGCTTGCATATTTTCCAAAACTGTGATTTCTCGATTTACAACTTGATAGGTTTGATCGAGGTACACCGCTTTCATCTGGGATGCGATCGCAATTTCACCCCTATCTAAAATAGCTGGAGATTGCTTCATTCCCAAAATTGCTTTTGCCAAACTGGATTTTCCGGAACCGTTTGCTCCTGCAACTGCAATCCGATCACCTGACGAGACATGAAGCTGGATATTTTTGATTAATAAGCGATTCCCCTTCGGGGACGCTGCGCGATCGCCTAATTTCAAATCCGCACCTTGGATGTCAATTAAATTTTTGTGTTTTTGACTGCGTTCTTGCAATTGAATACTAGCTGCTTTCGTTGTTTTTATTTTGGTTTGGGCAACCTTCTGAGTAGCACTTTCTACGGCTGCTTCATGTTTTTTCTTAGCATTACCGGCGGTGACTTCAGCTTCTCGTTTCCATGCACCAGCTACAATTTTAGGAATGCTACCTGCACGTAGACGACCGTTTTTGCGAGATTGAGCAGCTCGTTTTTGTTCTTGCATTGCGGAGGTTTGAGCACGTTTGAGTTTTTTTCGCGCTACTTCGTGAGCGTGTAACGCAGTCTGATACTCGCTTTCTTTTTGCGATCGATAAAAAGAATAGTTTCCACCATACACTAAGAGCGCTTTTGGTGTTAACTCCCAAATCGTATCTACGACTTGATCGAGAAAAAACGGCTTGTGCGAAACGATGACGCACGCACCCGGAAATACTTGCAACACTTGACGCAACTGCTCTAATGCTATTAAGTCTAAATGATTCGTTGGTTCATCCAGCAGCAAAATATCGGGTTGTTTTGAAAAGGCGATCGCTAACCACAGTTTAGTCAATTCTCCCCCACTTAAACTGCCGATTGACGCAGATAAACAGAGTTCTGTTTCAAATTGCTCGTTTAACAAATTTGTCACAGTCCACCACTCATCAGAGAGAGAACTGAGCCAGTCTTGTACCGAATCATTTGACGCAGACAAATTCAGCGTACTGAGTTGAGGCAGATAGTAAATACTACCTGTCGTCCTAATTGTTCCCGTCTTCGGTGTCAGTTGTTGTGCAAGCAGTTTGAGCAATGTTGATTTACCGCTACCCTTAGAACCAACCAATCCGATGCGTTGCCCTTCATGAATCGCAACAGCAATGTCTTTGAATAATCTCCGTATATTTGCGAGTTCATAAGTCAAATTACTCGCATTGAGAATTGCTTGAGAATGCATATGTCTGCTCTCCATCTTGTTTGTCTGGACAGTCCTTGTAGCGCTGGACTGTGGCGCAGTTTCATCAAGAGGTCGCTAACCATTTCAAATCATATCGCGCTCCTCTTACCGATTTCAAGAGCGCAGGAAGATTAAGAGAGATTAAATGAATCGGGGTGGGTTAGCGACGAGCAGTAAGCTTCATGACTGTATTTAAAAGACACAAAACTAATGTAATACGAAAGCGATCGCCCTTCATCACCCGATCGGGTGATTTTTAGTTTATTTTGAGTCAGCAAATAAGAGCGTGAAACTCTTTCTTTTCTCTTCCTCTGTGTACTCTGCGTACTCTGCGGTTTATTTCTCCAAAGTATTTTTGATTTATCAAAAAGCATGTTCAAGCGATCGCTCCGAAGTAGATGCTTTCTATGCAGCAGCAATGGGAATTGGAGGTAAAGACGATGGCAAACCTGGATTGCGTCCACAATACCACCCCAATTATTATGCAGCATTTGTGATTGATCCTGATGGTTATCGCATTGAAGCCGTATGTCACAATCCGCAGTAGAATAAACTTTGAGTGTTACTCTTGCGAATCATCCTCTTGACTTTCTTCATCAGGCGACAAAGTGCGGATACGATTCATTTGTGAAAGAGCATAACGCGCTGTTGCTTGCACCTCAGCATTCGAGTCTTCCGTCGCCAAACACAACATCTGACTAATTTGAGCCATCATATCATAAACGCGAGTCAAGTCACGGATAGCATTTTGCCGCACTTCTGGACTTTCATCTTGCAGTGAAATCGCCAAAGCACGATTCATCGGTTTAAGTGTGCGCGTACCAATTTCCGCCAAAGCTGCTAAAATCAAGCTGCGTTGTTGAGAATCAGCGTCAATCATCACCTCCATCAGTGGCTGAATTGCGCGGGAATCTCCCTGCTGTCCCAAATCCCAGATAGCTTTGCGTCGTTTCGTCAGGTCGGGACTGCGTAAGTCTTTCATCAATTCCTCAACGATGTTGACTTTCGCCAAACGGGAAGTTTTTTCTAGTGGTAACACTTCCGTAGCGGGTGGTGCAGTTGCTTGTTCTGCATTTGTTATATCTGCACTTTTATAATTTTCATCTGCTGCGCTGTTTGAGGGTAATAAAGGCAGAACTGATTTTGTCTCAGACGTATTCAAAACTTCAAAATCAAAGTTTTCCGAACTTTCAACTTGTTTGACTTTTCTCGATTTCTTGAGCAAATAAAGCACTGCACCAAGACTGCCTAAAATTCCCATTCCAACTAGCGACCACCATAATAAATCTTTTTGCGGAGATGCCTTGGTACTTGCTTTCTCATTTTTCGGGGTAGAAGTGGTAGCAGCAAGGGATAATGATTGCTTTTGCTTAACTGCTGTCAGCAGACTTTGTTTAGTTGTCGCACCAGCAAGACCATCTGTTATCAAGTTTTTTGCTTTCTGAAATTTAGAGACGGCAAGTTCAGTGCTTTCGCCATAATCTCCATTTACCACACCCTTGTAATATCCTAACTCTTTGAGTTGTTTTTGCAGTGCCTCCACTTCTGCGCCGGTACTGCCAAGTGCGAGAATAGAAGAATTGGCTGTCTGGGTGGAATTGGTTTGAGACAGTTTGAATTCCGGTGCTAGGTTAGGTGGAACTGTGCTTGCTGGATTGGTGTCAAAACCCAGGCAAGTCAAACAGGTAATTACCAGGATGGAGGAATGGCGTAGCCTCATATGAAAAATCGCAGCCAGAACATATATTGTAAGTTATCGATATAACAATAACTTGGGCTTGGCTTAATGTTAACTTTTATCTTGACAAAAATATCTTGAAGAAGCTTTAAAGGTGATGAAAATTATGAATAGTCAGGAATTCGCCTATTTTCCCCGGTTAGTGGTCAGCATTCAGATAACAGTATAATTGCTGCTACGGTCTTTTTTAATTAGGGCATAATTTCTGGTTCAGATTTTCTGATTGATAAACTTACTGGGTTGAGCTTTTTCGCTTTGGCTTCCGGAAGCGATCGCTCATCAAGTGTATTGTTTTGTTCTGTCACTGCAACCTTCTGATTTGTTTGCGCTAAGGTGTCACGTTGGTTGATCAGATAGATGCTGACTAAAGTTAAGCTGACTCCCACCCACTGTACAGGGCTGAGGACTTCGTTGAGCAACAAATTGCCAAATAGCAGGGCAAATACGGGTGTGAGGAAGGTGAGAGAACTGAGACTGGTGAGACTGCCGCTAGAAGCAAAATAGAAAAATAATCCGTAGGCGATCGCACTTCCAAAGACTGTGGCATATAACAGCGCCATCCAATCAGATACTACAAGATTTTGCAAGGAGTGCGATTCGCTAAAAAATGAAATTCCCCACAAAGGCAATCCACCTATAATCATGTGCCATCCTGTAGCGCTTACCGGATCGGCATATCGACATACAAACCTAATCAAAATCGTTCCCACTGCCATTGACAGCGCAGCCAACAACATCAACCACTCGCCGCTTTCTAAGAGAAAGTAGGGAGTAGGGAGTAGGGAGTGGGGAGTAGAACTGGAGAAAAGACTCAAAATTAATTCGTAGGGTAAGCCGATTAAACTAATACCTGTGACTCCTAATGCTAGTCCCAGCCATCCCCACAAACCAATATGTTCTTGAAATAGCCACAACGACATTAAAGCAACAGCCAACGGTTGAGAGTCAATCATTACAGACCCCAACCCCGCACCAGTTCTGACTAATCCCTCTGCCAAAAAGCCTTGAAATAACGTTCCATCCACCAACGCAAATAAAGCAATCCACAACCATGCTGCCCAACTTTTAGGCTGAGGTCTACCCATGAATGCAGTTGCGATTAAGATTAGCACCCCAGCGGGCACTAGACGCACTCCTGCCATAAATAGCGGCGTGGTGTGGGGAATTACTTGTTTCATTGCTACCATTGCCGTACCCCACAAGAAAAAGGGCGCGATTAACAGTAGCGGGGCAAAGGGAAGTTTGGCTGCACGCTCGTTCATTTGCATGGAATAGAAAAATGCCTTTGTTTCACAAACGCAGAAATTACTTTACCTAATTTTACCGAATTATGTCGTTTTGTGAAGTAAAGAATACTGACTTATTGGGCATTGGGCATGGGGAATTGGGCATTGGGCATTGCGAATTGGGCATTGCAAATTGGGCATTGGGCATTGGGCATAATTCCTCTCCCCTGCCCCCTGCCCCCTGCCCCCTGCCCCCTGCCCCCTGCCCCCTGCCCCCTGCTCCCTGCCCCCTGCTCCCTGCTCCCTGCTCTTTCCCCATTCCCCATTCCCCATTACCCATTCCCCATTCCCGATTTGCTACTTAATTTGCATTACTGCATAGTCAGGATTTGCCGGGTTTGGGATTAATCGCTGGTTTTTACAATCCACCAGAAAGTCTAACTTTTCTAATACAACCTGACCAATGAGAACTTCATCACCAGTTACCAGGGCATCCTCAATAGTTTCACGTCCTGCACACTCAATTATCACAGGTTCGGTGACTCCTACACTTTCCTGGCGTCCGTCAGCATATTGCGCTACCCGTTTTCCGCGAATTCGCAAACCTAGCTGCTGTACTATTGCTGCGGGAATTACTAAAGTGACTGCACCTGTGTCTACTAAAGCTTCAGTTTCATGTTCACGCAGAAGATGAGGTGCAAGTAATCCCCGATTTACTAGCGCCTCATCTATTGCGTTTGTTAGCTTTACTTTAATGTGAACTGCTCCCATCATTAGGATATTTTAACTTATAGCGATCGCCTATCACACTAAAAAGTAAATAAATCAGCGAATATCTATCTTTAATAAGTTTGTAGTCAGGAATGAGCGTCCTCTCTTATATTATGACTTCGGGTAAGATAAGGACTTCAGTCCTTACTACAAACATGTTTTATTATCGGTAATTCAACGGTTATGATATGACTTTTTAAGGCTTCTTAGGCACATTTGGTGCTTGGATTGTACAGGGTTTAATGTTGCACTGTTGCTCGTAAAGCTTTTGAACATAGGATTCTTGCCAACTCAAAGGAACTTCTAGTAATCCCTGCGGTCCTGTAATTGCTTGTCCGAGAAACAGTAACAAAGCGAGAGTATTTAAAGCGATGTGAATATTACGCCAGCGATTTGTTTTATCTTTATAGATATCTGGCAAAATTGCCAAAGAGAAAATCATCAACAAAGCGACAGTAATACCGTAATAGTAGTGAGAAAAATACCACTGGTCAGTTTTACGATAGATACCATCCTGACAACCAAGCACTACTAAAGCCATTCCACTAAGGGTAGCAAAAATCGCCCGCCACTTCCGATCGCCTGCTTTATAAAGTAGAGCCAATGAAGCGATCGTCGCGACAAAAAACAAGGCAACCAAGATAACTTGAAATGGTGCTTTTGTCCAAACTTGTTTTTCTAAAAGGTTGCTAAATATATCGAAACCCAACGCTAGTAAAACAATCCCGACAACCGATCCTGTTAGCCAGCGTCCTAACTTAACATGTTCTTGTCCGACAGCTGGGGGAATTTTACTCTTACCGTCTGTTGCAGTTTGCAAGCGTCGCTGACGAACTTGCAAAGCACGGTTGACGACGATACCGATTAAAGGAAAAACGACAAATACAGCGAACACTGGATGTAACAGCAAAATCGCGTCTTTTAATTCCATATCAGACCTCTGGAGGACTATAGTGCTTTTGTGATTAAATAAAGCATCTCAACTAAGAGGCAGGGGGAAGGGGGGCAGGGAGACAAGGGAGACAAGGGGGACAGGGGGGGCAGGGAGACAAGGGGGACAGGGGGACAGGGGGACAGGGGGGACAGGGGGGACAAGGGGGACAAGGGGGACAAGGGAGACAAGGGGGACTCCTTGGAAGAATCTTTTCCCGATTACCCATTACCCATTACCCATTACCCATTACCAATTCCCAATTCCCTATTCCCTATTCCCAATTCCCAATTCCCAATGCATATTCTTAGGTAAGTGTGCGCTACTACTTTCATCAGCCTTTCACAAGTGCGATCGCACTTATATCAGCTTTGCGAGCAAATAACGCTCTTGGTTTGAACAAAACTTTAAATAGTAGCAATAAAGATTGTAACTCTCCGGGTGTCAAAGAACGTCGCCACTGACCAGGACGACAGAACAGCATTTTTACTAAGCAACGATGTTGAGAAAGACTTACCGATTCAAACATGACTCGAACTGTGGGAAATCCTTCTTGAACGCTAGTTTGCGTAACAATACCTTGCAAGGTTAATTTTGCCTCCATAATTTCCACACTTACGGGTAAGATTTCTCCTGGTTTTATTTCCGGCAAACCCGCTTGCGTTAAGGCAATTTCTGCTCCTATTTCGGAAATCTTTGTGGTTATCCCCCACAGTGACACATTGTTTTCAGTGTGATTTTTTATATCTAAGCGCACCGTGCGACGCAAATCAAACCAAGCGTAGGGGTCAGGTTTGGGAATATCCAGCAAGACTAACAAGGCAACGGCAAGCACTACCAGATTATAAACGCTCCACAACCAACCTAAACCGAGTCCCTTAACTTGTTGGGCAGCTTCTAATGGCATTGTCTGCCAAGCACCTTTGAGCATAAACATCCCCAAGTTGCGCCATAAACTGACGGCTGAGGTGATAAATAATACAATCAAAGGTAAGGCTAGTTTCCAATTGAAAGAGAAGCGATCGCTTGCAGTTCCCTTTGGTGTCACCTGAAAACCACCAGAAAACGGATTCAGCATGACTTGAATTACTGTCCATGCAAGGGGAAATGTCAGCACTACTGAGTATATATCTGACAATAATGCCGAACGGCTGCGGTAATTCAGCCAGGAAAATACTGATAATTGCACCACATAGTAGGGGAAAAAGAAATACAGCACTTCTTTGGGATTCGCTTTAATCGGGATCGCTCCCAAAAACGAATATGCTAAAGGTGCAATCAAAAAACCGACACGAGCAATACTCGTAAACCAGTGTAGCAATCCTTCTAAGTGCGCCAGTCGTTGCCAAGGTCGCAATCCACGAATGGTGAGAGGATTTGCCTCGATGAAAAATGCTTGGAGTGTACCTTGCGCCCAACGCAGGCGTTGAGTTGCTTGATCTGCCATGTTGTCAGCTGCCAAACCTGCACTCAATTTTTCATCTAAGTAAACTAAGCGATAGCCTTGAGCTGAAAGTCGAATGCCGGTGAAGTAATCTTCGCTGAGAGAGTCGGTAACAAAACCGCCAACTGATTTTAACGCACTTCGCCGCACCACAAAAGAAGTACCAGCGCAAATTACACTGCCTGCACTATCGCGAAGCGGTTGAATTTGGCGGTAAAATACTTCTTCTTCGGGTGTGAGAATATTTTCTAACCCAAGATTGCGGGCAATCGGATCGAAGTTGTAGAAGCTTTGCGGAGTCTGCACCAAGGCAATTTGTTCATCTTGAAAAAAGCCAACTGTGCGGGTGAGAAAATTTTCGGTGGGGACAAAATCAGCATCAAAAACGACAATTAAATCTCCATCAGTACGAGCGATCGCTTGATTTAAATTTCCGGCTTTGGCGTGACGATTATCAGAGCGCGTCATGTACTCACAACCCAATTCCTCAGCCAGCGCCTGTACTTCTGGACGTTTGGTATCATCTAACAAATAGACTTTTTTGTTCGGGTAGTCGAGAGCTTGACAACCGATGATTGTCCGCCGCAAAATAAAAATTGGCTCATTGTAAGTTGGTATTAAGATATCTACACTCGGCGTGAAAGTGCCTTCAATTACAGCAACTGCTTTTTGGTCTGCTTCCCAAGGACGCTCTTTGTGCTTCAGCATCAAAAACATCTGAATCAAACCACTACTGAGCATCAGCATTTCTAAGAAAAACAAAGCCAAACTGAAGGTACCATTTACAGGGTTGCTCAGGTTGAGAGTGGAAAGCGATCGCCAAACAATATATCGGATAGTCAACACCAGGAGAATTCCCACCACTAGAAATCGCGACCAAGTGCGAGGTAGTGGGGAAATTTTCATAGTTACTAAGGCGATCGCTAGTAAAATAACAGTCGGGGCAAGCAGATACTCTCCTGCTACCATCGGCACTTGCAGCCACATTGGTGGCGAAGCTTGCAGGACGTTAATCTGTGCAAAAATATTACTGATAGTACCTTCCCCTGCAAACCACCCCGCCACAATTGCAGCAGATATAGCGATCGCTACGAGCATTATTAAAGATGCCCATTGGGGACGCATCACTGGCTTGGAGATTCGATCCAAACGTTGAGCACCAATTTTGGACATTTTCATGATTTGTTAGTTTTGGCGATCGAGCCTCTTAAAAAGAGCGTGAATTGTTAGTTAAAATGTTACACCATTGCTGGTAAAATAATCATTTGAGTTACTTTACTTCATTAGCTGGAAACTTATTCACTTTACCTTTCTTCACCGCTACAACTACATCGAAGTTTGTACATAAAGAGAACGTTACATTACTCTTTTGGCTATAAAGGTTAACTACCATACCTGCACCACCTGGTTGAACAGCGATCGGCGAAAGCTCTTGCGGAAAGTAGCGCCGCATCATTTCGGCACTCTCAGGCTTACCCTTATTTGCGGTTATCATTGCAATCTTTTGGTCAACAGTCAAATTTGTAGTATCATTCGTCTCTTGAGCCGATACTTGAGCTAATGAAGGATTAATTACCTTTAAGGGAACATCCGAAAATGTGAAAAAGCTAACTAGGGCAGCACTTGCAAGCACAGATGTGAGTTTCATGAGTTACTCCTTGTTTTTGAGTTATCCTTCGACTTCTCAAAGCATCTCAGTTACTACTTAGGCTCATCTGAGAAGCAAACCATGATTTTCATGAATTTATGCTGGCAATAAATTCAGTTAAAACTCAGCGTTTTCTCAGATAATCATGGTATGGAGTCATTACAGTCCGTCGCGGCTACAAAAACCAAGCCTGCGATTAGGGTGCGTTAATGCAGTGGAACGCACCCTACTTTTATCGGGTGCATCCCATTTTGGCAAATAGCCCTTCAGGCTAGAAGCCTGGGGCTAAACAAACAAAGCCTGCCTTCGCAGGCTAGATTCTTACAGCCTGCGAAGGCAGGCTTTGCTCGTGTAGCAATACCCTTCTAGGGTATTTCTTCCATTCAGGGGATGCTCCCCTTTTATCTAGCTAACTGTAACAGCACTTTCCAAAGTAGCTACTAATTTCAACTGAAATTCTGCCTCAAAGACATCTTTTTTCAAATCCACACTCCAGAGTTCTAAAGCGCAATCTTCATCAGGATGAGATGGAAAGATATGTAGTTGTAATTCCTGAGAATCTGGATTGTATTCACACTGCACTCGTGCGATCGCACCAATTTGTCTTCTATCAAGGGCAACTGCTAATCTAAGAAAAGCACTCAATTTGCTGACAATTTGCCTGTCTTCTTTGTGCAGTAGATTGGCGTAATTTTCATGCTTTTTCTTCGGTGCTGATTTGCGATGATAACGCGCTAAATTAGCAATGATTTCTATCTCTGTTTCTGTATAACCGAGTAACTCACCATTGCGAATTAGATAGTAAGAGTGCTTGTGGTGAGCATTATGGCTAACATAATGACCGCAATTGTGTAAAATCGTCGCTGCCCATAGTAGTTGTCTTTCTTCTGCACCCCAGTTGTGTAATTTACCTTGAGTTTGGTTAAATAACGAGAGGGCAAATTTGGCAACGCGATCGCTATGTTCTAAGTTGACGTTATACTTTTTCGCTTGTTTAAGAACACTCCGTTCCCTTACCGAACCTTGGTAACGCAGTTTATCTGAAATCAAACCGTGGGTCAACATCCAGTCTACAATCACCCCTTCCCGCAGCGATCGCTCGCACACTGTCACCGATTCAACGCCCAAAAGAATCATTGCTTCCTGTAAGATTACGGCTCCCGCAAGTATCACTTCTGACCGTCTATCTGGCATTCCCGGAATCTCTGCCCGTTCTGAGTAATTCAGCTTCCGCAAGCGATTGACGCATTCGCGCAAGTCTTTTAAACTAAACTCGTAGCGGTTGAGTGTTGCGGGGACAGAACCGGACTTTTCCCGTGCGTGGATCAGCGCTAAAGTTTCAATTGTGCCGGCAGTTCCTACCAAACGGGGAGTTTCTCCCATCTGTATGTTTGCCTGCACTTCTTCTACAGAACGTTCCAATGTACCCCGTGCATAAGCTTGCAAGTACTGAAACTCGATGTTACTGATGGGGTCGGTAGTAATTAATTCGCTCGTTAGTCGCACTGCACCGACTTTAGTACTGGTGAGAACTCGCGCTTCATGACTATCGCCTAAAATTATTTCTGTAGAACCCCCGCCAATATCAATAATTATGTGAGGCTGGTCATTAAATTCTAGCCCCGACAGCACACCCAAATAGATTCGCCGCGCTTCTTCTTGACCAGAAATCAAGTCAACGCTTAAACTCAACTCATCTTCTACTCTTTGCAAAAAATCTTTACCATTGGGTGCTTCGCGCACAGCGCTAGTTGCTACCGCAATAGTTGTTTCCGCATTGAGAGTTTTCGCAACTTCTTGAAAGCGTCCCAAGGCAGCGATCGCTTTTTTCATTATCTCTGGTTTTAGTTCTCCAGTTTTAAGATCGCGATCGCCCAATCTCACAGTTTCTTTTTCTCTGGCAATAATGCTAAAAGCTGGTAATGTTGGTTCAATCCGCACAATTACCATATGCAGAGAATTTGTCCCTAAATCAATCGCAGCAATAATCCGTTGCTCAACTGTTTGAGTTGGAGTACTCTCCCAGTTAGCTGAAATTGAATTCAGCATCTATTTTTCTCTCACTTAAGGATGATAAAAGGGATTGGGGACTAGGGACTAGTTCCCAGGTTGTAATTTTACAAATAGCAAATAAAGCTATTCTATAAATATAAAGATGTATTAACTCATCTATCTGTAGTTATTTTTGCTGTCTATGTTAGCAACACCAGAAAGCAATACCGAACCGATGTGGCTTGTGATTATCCGGCTATTGCGATGGCACAAACCAGAAGGACGCTTAATCTTGATGATTCCTGCTCTTTGGGCTGTGTTTTTGGCAGCTTCTGGGAAACCACCTTTACCGCTAGTTGGCGTCATCGCTTTAGGAACGATCGCCACAAGTGCAGCAGGATGCATTGTGAATGATTTGTGGGATCGCGACATCGACCCGCAGGTAGAAAGAACTCGCTTGCGTCCTCTCGCTTCTCGTGCCTTATCTGTAAAAGTGGGTATTGTTGTCGCAATTGTTGCGATGTTTTGTGCAGCAGTTCTTGCCTTTTATCTTAACCCGCTTTCTTTTTGGTTGTGTGTGGCAGCAGTACCAGTAATTCTGCTTTATCCTGGTGCGAAAAGAGTGTTTCCTGTACCGCAGTTAGTGCTTTCGATCGCTTGGGGTTTTGGTGTATTAATTAGCTGGAGTGCGGTGACGCAAAACCTCTCACAACCAACTTGGTTACTTTGGGGTGCGACTGTGATGTGGACATTGGGATTTGATACTGTTTATGCGATGAGCGATCGCGAAGACGATCGGCGTATTAATGTTAATTCTAGCGCTTTGTTTTTTGGCGACAAGGCACCTCTAGCGATTGGAATTTTCTTTGCTGCAACCATCTTTTTGCTTACTTGGCTAGGTATCTTAATGCATCTAAAGTATGCATTTTGGATTAGTCTGGCAATTGCTGCTGTTGGCTGGGTTTGGCAATATCTTCAATTAATCAAGAAAGACCTTCCTAATCCAGTTTACGCGCAGATGTTTAAACAAAATGTTTGGATTGGTTTTATCGTCCTTGCAGGAATGATTGCCGGCTCTTTTTAGTCTGTCACAACAGTGAGGCAAGAGAATGCTATTCATGGTAGTTGAGCGATTTAATAATCGCGATCCAAAAGAGATATATCGCCGATTTCGAGAAAAAGGGCGTATGATGCCTGAGGGGTTAAAGTATGTAGATAGTTGGGTTGAAGCCAACTTTGACCGCTGCTTTCAACTTATGGAGTGCAACGACCCACGTTTATTTCAGGAGTGGATATTACAGTGGCACGATCTTGGTGAATTCGAGATAGTTCCCGTTGTTTCATCAAAAGAGACGGCAGAGGTAGTTAATAAGGTGCTTTAAACCTCAAGCCGAAAATGCAAACATTTGTCTTATTCTTAGTTGCTGCACTAGGAGAAATCTCCGGTTGCTACGCATTTTGGGCATGGTTGAGACTGGGAAAAAGCATACTTTTAATTATTCCCGGTATCTTAGCTCTAATTATTTTCGCTTTCACTCTAACTAAGATAGATGCCTCAAACGCTGGCAGAGTATATGCTGCTTATGGTGGTATTTACATTCTCTCATCTTTGATTTGGTTATGGTTAGTTGAAGGTGTAAAACCAGATAAGTATGATTTACTTGGTGTGACAATTTCCTTAATCGGAACGATTGTAATTTTATTCAGTCCGCATCGGTGGTAAAAAATTTGTCTTTAGATCCCCGACTTCTCTAAGAAGTCGGGGATCTTATTAAACTCTCGTCAAAAAATATGTCTCACGCTAGATTCAAAATTTTAGCAATTCAGATAATAGTTTGTATGACCGCAAAATTGAAACATACTCAATTAGATGAAGCTTTTTCTGACAGACAGACGCAACACGTCTACGCATTTAGTTAAAATTGCCATGATATTTTTATTGTCCCTTGGCAGTCTTGGTATTGTCGGGGGCAGTTTTTTTCTAAGGAAAGCTTCTAACAATACAGGTGATACTGAGACAATAACTAATACTACACGATATCGGGAAATTCGTAATCAAATTTGGTCTAATAAGAAACAAATAAAACACTTTCCTAATGAAATACCGCAAGATGCTACAAATGTGCGGCTTGCTTATTCTCCCGGCTTTTCGCAACAAGGCAGTTATTTTCAACTGAGGATGAAACAGCCTCCAGAAAAAATAAAAAAAGTACTTTTAAAGTACAGAGAAATTGCGAAACACAAATATAGAGGAGGTAATACAAACGACCACGCAAACTTACCCAACGGTGTGCCGACAACTTTCTTTTATACCAGTGATGCCCAAGAATCGTTTCCCGTCACTTATGAAATATTAGTATTAAATGCAGAAAACAGAGGAACCCCAGGCTTTAAATGGAATCATGGAGATAGCTATGGGGTAGCGATTGATAGTTCAGCTTCAGAAATTGTCTATTGGGTTGAAGCGTGGTAGGTTGATTGTTGGTGGATAGTGGATAGTGGATAGTTGTTGGTGGTTGGTGGTTGGTTGTTAGGTTGATGCGATCGCTTTAATTTCCTACTATGCGAAAAATCATTATTGGTGTGATGGGACCCGGTGAAAAGGCAACAGCAAAGGATTTGCAAAATGCCTATGAACTTGGTAAACTAATAGCCCAACAACAATGGATTTTGCTGACTGGTGGTAGAAATGTCGGCGTGATGGATGCAGCGAGTAAGGGTGCAAAATCTACCAATGGTTTAGTTATTGGAATTCTTCCCGATGATAGTAAAAGAGGCATTTCTTTATCTGTTGATATTGCCATTTTTACTGATATGGGAAATGCTCGCAATAATATTAATGTACTTTCGAGTGATTTGCTGATTGCCTGTGGTATGGGTGCAGGAACAGCGTCAGAAATTGCTTTGGCTTTAAAAGCAAACAAGCAAGTAATTTTGTTGAGTGACGATGTAGAAAGTAAAGTTTTCTTTCAAAAAATGTCGCCGAACAATATTTATGTTGTGGATGGGGTGTCAGAGGCGATCGCCACAGCTCAGACTATTTTAAAATAACGATGATTTGGTATAATGAAGCGATCGCTGCTTAAAAATGCCAAAATAAATAAGCGCGATCGCTTCGGTAGTTGCCCAACCTACGCATTTACGCTGGTTGAGTTTGGCTGGATGCTTTCTGTGCAGCAGTTTTCAAGCGGGTTGCTCTGCTTTTGCGGATACGTTCACTTTTACGAACACCACCTGCCATCTCATATTCCTGACTGTCTTTGCCGTACTTAAAAGCAATCCCAATCAGCATCTTCTCGCAGAGATTGCCCAAGGTTTGTTCTAACTGTTCAATCTGTGTTTTGGAAGAGTCAATAGCGGTTACAGCAGTGTTATGAGCATCTATCTTAGTGCGTAACTCCTCAATTAGTTGTGTTAGGTTTTTCAAGTTGCAAGCATCCCCAAGATCCAGATTGAGATCAATAGCTTTCAGTGCAGCGGATCTTAACTCAGCATTTTCTAGAACGCGAGATGTACGTTTTCTCAGAGACATAAATTTACTTCCTTGTGAGGTTTCTAAAGTTACTATGTCTTACTGCAACTACATTCTGGTTCAGCAAAATCCACAAATATTTGTACTTTATATTACATCAATACTAGTAAATTTTCGTAATTGATTTGAAGCGTCTAACTTAACCACAGAAGAAGCTGTATTAACCACAGAAGAAGCTGTATTAAGCACAGCTTTATCATCTATAACTACAGAAGAAGCTGCGTTAACTACAGCTTCTGTGTTTACTTATAGTATCAGGAGGATGTATAATTAATCCTAATAATGCATTAACTACAGCTTTAAGTTTAATTATAGTATTACGATCTGAATTAAACACAGATGAAACTGTGTTAACTACGGCTTGAACTTTACTTAAAATGGAAACGACTCCCACCGCAAGGCACGGTTTGCTATTTTGCCGAGGAATGTAAAGTTGGAAATAATAACCTATGCCCTATAGTGACTTTACCCTAAGAAAAGTCAAACAGACCTTTGGCATAACTACCGTTGAAGGTGAAAGATTTCTGCCAGAAATCAAACCAATTGCTGCTAGTGCTACTCTTACCGCTTTTTTAGAAGAAAGCTTACCATTAGCCATAGCGACAGGAAGTGAAAAAGCACGTTCTGAGTTAGTCATTAGTCCGGTTTTATTAGAAGTACGCAAGATTTTACAAAGAAAAATTAGTTTATTCTCTGGTGTAGATTTTACTGTAGATCCGGCTTCTGGATTGAGTGGAGTCTGTGATTTTCTTCTCAGTCGTTCTTCTGAACAGTTAGAAATTGAAGCCCCAGCCGTTGTGATTATTGAGGCAAAAAAGGCAGATTTGAATCCGGGTATTGGACAGTGTATTGCCGAAATGATCGCGGCTCAGAAATTTAATGAGGTTAATAATCAACCTATTTCTACGATTTATGGCAGTGTCACCAATGGTACTGCTTGGCGGTTTCTGCAATTAACAGAACAAACTGTCACGATTGATTTAACAGATTATCCCCTCCCTCCTGTTGATTTAATACTAGGAATTTTGGTGTGGATGGTATCTTTTGCTAACTAGATAATTTCTCAACAAAACTTTGATGTTCTGGTGTAGATAATCCCTGCTGTAAAACGGCTAAGACTTTCGCTAAGTCTCCTGAGAATAATGCTGATTTTGCTAACCACAACCCCGGAAAAACTTGAGAGCAAACTATATCATCTGGATTTGGTTCAAGTTGAATATACTCGCCTTCATTTAACCTAAACCAATCAAATTCACGGTCATAAACTCGCCAAACTAAATATTCTTGAACTTGATTGCGACGATAAACTTTGAGTTTTTTATGCAAATCATAAGAAGCACTAGAAGCGGCAATTTCTACAATTAATTCTGGCGCACCTTCGACATAATCATCCTCATTAATTCGGGATTGTCCGCCTTGTTCTATTCTTAATAAAGCATCTGGTTGCGGTTCGTTATCAGCATCTAATAAAACAGTGGTATTATCAGCCAACCCCACGCCTGGTGTCGCTGCTGTGTAAACTCCCAACCAAGCCATAATGTAAGCATGGGGTTCTCCATGACTTTTGATTCTCAATGGGGATGCCACGTAAACAACTCCTTCAATCAATTCTGCTTTTTTCAGATTAGGCATAGCATGGTAGCGTCGCTCAAATTCAGCACGAGTGAGCTTATCGCCATTTTCCAAAGGCGGAATTGTCAACAGTTCAGAAGTTGTGTCAGCAATCATAATTTTCAAATTGGATGGCGAAATACTGACATTGTAATACAAGTTAATTTGTCGGGTGCGCCATTCGTAGTAACGCACCCAGATTGATATCATCGCTCAAACTCAAAGCCAATATTTTCCAGATATCAACCTCCAGGATATAGTTGCGAGGTGTTTTGAAGTTGCCTATGAGCGGAATACCAGTGCTGCAATTCGTGAACTCAAACAGCGCTTACAGCATTTTTCCCAGTGATTGAACACTTTTCAATCTTGATAAGAGTCAGCAGTATTATCACGCAGGGCGATCGCATGACTGTGGGGCAAATCTCATCCCACGCTTTGAAAAGTCAAGCGATCGCGCTGCGTATTATATTAAGTAAATAACGGTGCGATCGGCTTCTTAATAAAAGCATCCCAATTTTTTCAAAACACAAATAGCTCGACTATTCCACTTTGCTACCTTGTGCGTAACCTATTGCGCTACGCCATATTGGCAGAGGGCACAGAACCGGACATATGGCTCCACTTTGCGTTTAAAAAAAACTCAAACATTAAGGACGCGCTTCTAATATCAGGTTGAATGGAGTCTGCGTAGCGCGGCGAAATCGACTAAAACCGGCTTGCGACATAACGTGATTCAGCCGCAAGAAGCCAGCTTGCGCTCCCAATCCTAACCCGACTTCTTGTGACAAAGAATTAGGGGTACAAATCGCAGTCGAACCCGCATAAAATAGCCGACCTACAGGATTGAGATTATCCTCAACATTATTACCAGCAAAAGGCTCTACCAACAGCATAGTTCCATCGTCAGCTAATACTTCCCTAGTGTGTTTGGCTGCACCCACCGGATCTCCTAAGTCGTGGAGACAATCCATAAAGCAAACTAAATCGTAGTCAGAACCAGGGAAATCCTTCGCAGCAGCAACCTCAAATCTAACTCGATCTGCAACGTCGGCTTCCTCGGCTCGTTGACGTGCAGCTTCAATAGACTTGTCGTGATAATCAAAACCCCAAAAGCTGGAATTAGGATACATCTGAGCCATGATGATGGTCGATGCACCATGACCGCAACCCACATCGGCTACTTTAGCACCTGCTTTTAATTTTTCCTCAACACCCTCTAATGCAGGAATCCATTCAGTTGTTAGGTGAGCGCGATAGCCCGTTTTAAAGAATGCTTCAACTCCACAAAACAACCGAGGATGATGCTCATGCCAACCGATACCCTTGCCAGAGCGGAAAGCATTAAGGATGAGATCCTCATCTAACCACATCGAAGCAACAGTTTCCAAGCCAGAAGCCATAAACACGGGACTGGCTTCGTTAGCTAGCACCATCGCATGTTCTTCGGGTAACTCGTAGGTGCGCTCTATAGGATCGTAGGTAACATAACCACCAGCTGCTTGGTTGTTCAGCCACTCCAGCACATATCGCTGATGAATTCCCGTCTTTAAAGCTAGCTCGGCAGGTGTTATTGGACCTTCCCCAGCCATTAGTTTATATAAACCGAGCTTGTGACCAATATTTGTCATCACACCTGACATACTTGCCGCCATGTCGGTGACGAATTGCCCTAAAAATGCTTGCAGTTTTGCTTCGTCCATAAAATATCCTCCTTTCACAAAAATCAGTTTTGCTACTTTTATATATGAGTTATGCGTAAAAACTGAGCAACTTATGCACTATCACGAATCTTGCAGACTACGAGTCTCTTGCAGTGCCAAAGGTAATGGCAATCCCGGTGCTGCGGCAATTTCTGGGGGTGGAGTCTGCTCTTCTAACTTCTGCAAATATTGCCCATCGTGAATGCGAGACACAACTTTCATGCTGTGGGGAATGCTGTGGTAACGGTGAGTTTGTTTAATTTGTTGGCGTTCTTGGATGCTCTCATTGGCAATTTTCTTCCGCAGTTTAATAATCGCATCTAAAACAGCTTCCGGTCTGGGGGGACATCCGGGTATGTAAACATCAACCGGAATTAACTTATCTACACCCCGAACTGCTGAAGACGAATCTACACTAAACATCCCACCTGTAATTGTGCAAGCTCCCATCGCGATCACGTATTTTGGTTCTGGCATTTGCTCGTAAAGTCGCACCAAATTAGGAGCATACTTCATTGTGATTGTACCTGCGGTAATCATCAAGTCTGCTTGTCGGGGAGTCGCACGAGGAATCATTCCGTAGCGCTCCATATCAAAGCGAGAAGCATAGGCAGCCATAAATTCCATAAAACAGCAAGCTGTACCAAACATCATCGGATACAGACTTGACATTTTTGCCCAGTTGTACAGGTCATCTACGGTGGTGAGGATGATATTCTCAGATAGTTGTTGCGTTACTTGCGGACTTTCAACCGGATTGATAATTGAAGTCATGAGTTGATTACCCCAATAATTAATATTGATAACTACAGTTTGCGATCGCCCACTTCCCAATAGCAGTAAAGATAAGTTTTGTGAAGAGTAACGTCGTTTTTCCTGGTAGCTCAATACTTTCGGCTTGTAGTTAGCGCTATCGAGGGCTGAAGGTGACTTAAGATTTTATCACTCACCGAAGAGAGCAGGGGAGGCAGGGGGGGAAGAGAAGCAGGGGGGGAAGAAAATACCTCTCCTGCTCAGAAGGGGTCCAAAGCCCCTAAATTTATTTATGAGAAAGAAAAAATATTTTTTACGAGACACATAGTGCGAGGAAAAAAGCGCCCTTATTTGAAGCCCCTAACTTTAGTTGTGGGGTTTGCTCAAGAAAGCTCCTCAACCTCCCCTGCTCAAGAACTGCTTTCTTGTTTCACGACTTCCTTGTTATTGGTGACTGAAGCCAGCGGCAAAGTGATGGTATTTGTTTTTTGCCTTAAGACAGAACTAACTTCAATACATCCCCAATCATTGAAAACGCACTTCAAGCGATCGCTTTGCCAAAAAAACCGTTAAACTTCATTGCGAAATAAAAAGATAGCTAAAACAACGTGATAACTTTTGATGATGTAAAGAGACGACACAGATAAAGGAGAACACAGTGGCAATGGAATCAAATTTATTAACGAGCACAACCCCAGTGCAAGAAGATTTCAGCGAATACGTTGCCCACCTACAGCTTCACATGGCTTTGCAAGCTCGCAATCTGGTTCCAACCCTTAAGCAAAAGCTCGAAGACAGTCGGGAAGAACTACTTCATCAAACTCAAGCCAATTTTGAAAAGCTTATTTCTCGCCAAGCGCTGTAGAAGATACAAAAATTAAGCAAAATTAACATAAAATAAAAGCAGACTTTGTTGGGTAAACCCTTGTTGGTGTCTCCATCAAGTCTGCTTTTTAAGTATAAAGTTACGAAAATCACTATGATTGGAACTACGGCAACAAGTAGAAAGCCGTTAAGATAATTGCATTACTTTCCTTACCCTCCGGGTACTCTACTTTGAACCCCTCCGGGGAACGGCAGATTGACGGGACGAATCGCTTCGCCGCCAACTGCCTCACCAAAAGCAGTTAGTTAAGGCTGAATGGCGGCTCGAATCAAAATGACTTCATTAATTCCTCGAAATCTTAGCGTAGTTATCCGACCAGTACAACACCGGGACTTGGACGGATTAGAACGCCTATCTCAAGAATCATTCGCGGAACACACCCCCAAGCAAGCTAATTTTGCCATAAACCAAATGCAATGGCTGCGCCGGTGGTATGGGTTTCTCAAATTTTTGAGTTTGTTTCCCAACCCGCTGAAATATCGCCTTTGTGCTTATGTAGCAGAGCAAGGGCGGACACTTCTGGGTATGATTCAAGTGTCACCGTTTAACCGCACGCGCAGTACTTGGCGTGTGGAACGAGTGATGCTTGATCGCACTGCCGATAAGCAAGGAATTGGCTCACAACTTCTGCGTTATTGCTTTGAGTCCATTTTAGAGGCTCGGACTTGGATACTCGAAGTCAATATCAATGACAAAGAAGCGCTAGCACTTTATCGGCAAAATGGATTTCAGCGTCTGGCAGAAATGACTTACTGGGAAATAGCACCTTCTTTGCTGGAAGAATTGGCATCTTCAGAGCCAGATTTGCCAAATTTATTGCCGGTGAGCAATGCTGATGCTCAGTTACTATATCAATTAGATACGGCTTCAATGCCGCCTTTGGTGCGACAAGTATTTGATCGCCAAACCCAAGATTTTAAAACGAGTTTGTTCGCCACTTTAATTGACGCGGTGAAGCAATGGGTAAGCAAAACTGAAGTAGTCAGCGGCTATTTATTTGAACCTCAACGCAAAGCAGCGATCGGTTATTTTCAACTTTCACTCTTTCGTAAAGGTCAACAACCCCACGTAGCCACACTGACTGTTCACCCAGCATACACTTGGCTGTATCCAGAGTTGCTGTCTCAGTTGGCTCGCATCGCTCAGGATGTGCCCAAACAACCGTTGCAGTTGGTTTCCGCCGACTATCAACCAGAAGGAGAAGAGTATTTAGAGCAAATCGGCGCAAGTCGTCGAGAACACACTTTAATTATGTCGCGCTCAGTCTGGCATAAAGTTCGCGAGTCTAAATTTGTCTCTCTAGAAGGAATTCAACTGCCAGAAGTACTCCAAGGATTGCAACCCGCACGCAAACCCATACCGGGTGGGATGTCATGGGAGCAACCAAGAAAGCCGCAATTGCCAGAAAGAAAAATAAAAATAAATCCTTCTGGTGAATCGATTTCTTTTTCGTGCAACAACTCTAACGTAGAACCACCCTTGAAGCCGGAATCAACAGATGCAAAGCCGGAGTGAGTTTGGGGATTTGGGCATGGGACAAGGGGGACAAGGGGGACAAGGGGGACAAGGGGGACAAGGGGGACAAGGGGAGGACACTTCCGTGCGGGGGTTCCCAAGCCACTGCGTTGCGGAGGTTCCCTCCGTTGAAGCATGTGGCGTCCCCGTTAAGGAACGTGTCCGTGGACAAGGAGGAAAGGAGGACAAATCAATTCAAAATTCCGCTCCCCCCTCCCCCTTGTCTCCCCCCTCCCCCTTGTCTCCCCCCTCCCCCTTGTCTCCCCCCTCTCCCCCTCCCCCCATCTCGGCTTTAGGCTTGGATGTTGGTAGTAAGCGTATTGGTGTGGCAGGATGCGATCGCACTGGTTTGATTGCTAGTGGCATTACTACCATAGAACGCAAATATTTGCAAGAAGATATAGAAAAAATACAACAACTGGTAAATGAGCGCGAAGTAAATGTCCTGGTAGTCGGTTTACCTTATTCTATGGATGGTTCTTTGGGGTCTCAGGCGCGACAAATACAAAAGTTTGCCAAAAGGCTGTCTAAAGCTCTCAAATTGCCTGTGGAATATGTAGATGAACGATTAACTTCATATCAGGCAGAGCAAATGTTAATCGCCCAAAACCGCTCTCCATCCCGCAATAAAGGCTTAATTGATCGGTTGGCAGCATGTTTGATTTTGCAACAATGGTTGGATGTTAGGCGATCGCACTTGATAATGCAGTAGGGCAGCCTTTGAGTATTGATACTTTGAACGTGATATTCTGAAGTCTGTTAGCCAGCACTTGATATACTGCGAAAGCTATTTGATAGTTAAGCGATTTCTACAGTGGCTGGGAATTAGAAAGCTCCACACCTCGGCTATGTTTTCCTCACCATTTCCTGAAGAAAATGACAACGCTCGTGCCGGTTCGATCACTTTGACGGATGACAAAGAGCGATCGCTCTCTTGTTACATTGAGCATTCGCTCTCTGTAGATGAGCAAGAGTATGTTTTACTTCTTCCTGTTGACTCACCTGTGGAAATTTTTGCTTGGCAAGGTGACGGCGAGGAAGAAGAAGCCATTCTCGTAGAAGATGATGCGACGATTGACGAAATTTTTGCTACGGCTCAAGCTGTACTATCTGAGCAAAATTTGCAACTCAAAAATACTGCTTACGCTCTCACCGTGGCAGGTGAGTTGCCCCCTGTCGAAGAGTCAGAACTCTTTACTTTAGAAATTGAAGATGAAGACGAAGATTTAGAGCCAGAGCAATTACAGCTTCTAGCTAGCTTCTACTATCAAGAGCAGGAGTACGCAATTTATACGCCCCTCGATCCACTGCTGTTTTTTGCACGGATCTCGGAAACAGGTACACCTGAATTACTCTCTCCAGAAGAGTTTCGCAAAGTCCAACCACTGTTAGAAGAACATTTGTTTAATGAAGTTGAATAATTAAAATTAAAAATTAAGAATTAATTTGATTTTTGATTTTTAATTATTTCATGGCAACAAACATGAAAGTTCAGCAAAAATTTTGGCAGCGCTCATTAATTTGGAGTCTGCTGCCATTAACTTTAGTAATTGCAACTTGGCGTTCTTTGGCGTGGTGGAGTTGGGCAACTGCCCCAACCCAACCAACTAAAGCCAAATTGCTACAAATTCAGATTCCCTCAGGAACCGCAGCGCAGCAAATTGGACGCAACTTAGAAAAAGCAGGTTTGATTCGTTCTCAATTTGCCTGGAATTTATGGGCACGATATTTAGCTTGGCAAAATCCCAAAGGTGACTTCAAAGCCGGAACCTACGAATTGTCACCCTCACAGCCATTATCCGCAATTGCTGAAAAAATTTGGCTTGGCGACGTAGTGCAAGCCAGCTTCACCATCCCCGAAGGTTGGTCACTGCGGCAAATGGCAGCTTACTTTCAAGCAAAAGGCTTTTTTCCCGCTCAAGAGTTTATCGCTGCCGCAAATCAAATTGACCGTCAGCAGTTTCCTTGGATACCTGCCGATTTACCTAATCTAGAAGGTTTTTTATACCCAGACACTTACAAAATAGCCACCGGGGAAATTACAGCACAAGCTTTAGTTAAACAAATGCTGAAGCAATTTGAGCAAGTAGCTTTGCCAGTGTATCAAAAACAACGAAATAAAACTAATCTCAACCTGAAGCAGTGGGTAACTCTTGCTAGTATCGTAGAAAAAGAGGCGGCAGTGCCTAGCGAGCGATCGCGTATTGCTGGCGTTTTCACCTCTCGCTTACAAAAGGGAATGCGTCTAGAAAGCGATCCCACAGTCGAATACGCTTTGGGAATCCGGCAAACAGCAGATAAACCACTGACTTTCGCGCAAGTAAAAATTGCGTCTCCTTACAACACTTATCTCAATCCAGGCTTACCGCCAGGACCCATTGCTGCACCTGGTTTGGCTTCTTTATCAGCAACTCTAAATCCTGAAAAAACCGATTACTTGTATTTTGTAGCACGTTACGATGGCACTCATGTGTTCACCCGCACCCTAAAAGAACACTTGGCAGCTGTTGCTAAAATCCGCCAAGAACGACAATAGCATGGGGCATGGGGCATGGCGCATGGGGCATGGGGAAGACGGTTAACTGACTCCTACTCCGTTCTCCTACTTTGTTTTGCTACTCCTAACTCCCGTACAGTACAGACGCGAGGAACATCGCGTCTCTACAACTCCTCACTATTGATTATGACTTGGAACAAATTGTTACAGCCTGATTTGATTTTGGAAGGTTCAGTGTTGAACCTCACACCAGACATTATCCAAAAATATCAACTTAAAGGGCTGGTGTTGGATGTAGATGAAACTTTGGTTCCGGTGAGAGTTGGAACAGCCTCACCAGAACTGCAACAATGGGTAGCGCAAATTCGCCCTTTTACATCACTGTGGTTGGTAAGCAATAACTTAAGTGAAGCCCGCATCGGTGGAATTGCTCGTTCTCTGAATTTACCTTACTATTTGGGCGCTGCCAAACCCTCGCGACGCAAGATTAGAGCTGCACTCAGAGAGATGAATTTACCAGTGCAGCAAGTGGCGATGGTAGGCGATCGCTTGTTCACAGACGTGTTAGCTGGTAATCGCTTAGGGATGTTCACTATCTTGGTTGAACCAATTATCCATCCAGATGCCGTCTTGCGATCGCATCCCATACGCAACTTTGAAGTTTTAGTCTCGGAAATCTTAGGAGCCTCTATTACGCCTAAAAAACAAAGAGTTACAAAGCGTCACAAAGGTTGATGAATCGTCAGGAAAGTAAATCTAAAGAAATAATTAAGAAAGCGGGGATCGCTGCAAAAATCGAAGATTATTAGTATTAATAACACGGGATCAGCCAAATATAGATCCTTGTCCATACAAAATAAGTATATTTGTAAAGCGTCAACCTTCACTTATAGAAGGATTGGCGCTTTACAATTTTGGATTTTGGATTTTAGATTTTAGATTCAATCCAAAATCACGCCACATGCTTCAAGTCGGCAGAGCCGCCCAACGCAGTGGCTCCAAAATCTAAAATCTAAAATTTCAAGATGCCTTTAACGATAGTCGTAAAAATTGGAACTTCCAGTCTCACCCAACCAGAAACCGGACTACTGGCGCTTTCCACGATTGCTAGCGTGGCGGAAACTCTTTCACAGTTGCGACGCGAAGGACATCGCGTAATTTTGGTTTCCTCTGGTGCTGTGGGGGTGGGTTGTGCGCGGTTGGGTTTAACCGAACGTCCGAAAGCGATCGCTCTCAAACAAGCTGTAGCCGCAGTTGGACAAGGTAGATTGATGCGTGTCTACGATGATTTATTTACTACCTTGCAACAGCCAATTGCTCAAGTTTTGCTAACTCGCAGCGATTTAGTACAGCGCAGCCGTTATCTAAATATCCTCAACACTTTCAAGGAATTATTGGAATTAGGGGTGATTCCGGTGGTGAATGAGAATGACACCGTAGCTGTAGAAGAATTGAAATTTGGTGATAATGACACTTTATCAGCTTTAGTTGCCAGTTTAGTCAAAGCAGATTGGCTATTTTTGCTAACTGATGTAGATCGCCTTTACACCGCCGATCCCCGTTCTGTACCGGATGCGAGTGCGATCGCTTTAGTTAATAGCATCGAAGAATTAAATAAATTACAAGTGCAAACAGGTACTCAAGGTTCTCAATGGGGTACTGGTGGGATGGTGACAAAAATTTCCGCTGCCAGAATTGCTACTACAGCGGGTGTTCGCACCGTAATTACTCAGGGAAAATATCCGAAAAATATAGAAAAAATATTACAAGGTGAGTTAATTGGGACTCACTTTACACCGCAACCAGAACCAACGAGTGCCCGCAAACGCTGGATAGCTTATGGGCTTGTGCCTGCTGGGAAATTGTATTTAGATGCGGGAGCGATCGCTGCAATTTCTCAAGGTGGGAAATCGTTGTTAGCTGCTGGTATAAAAACAGTAGAAGGTCAGTTTGACACTCAAGAAGCCGTGCAATTATGCGACAGCCAGGGTAACGAAATCGCTAGAGGACTGGTTAACTACAGCAGCGATGAACTACAAAAGATTCGCGGGTATCATTCGCGGGAAATTTCCACGATTTTAGGTTATGTCGGTGCTGAAACCGTCGTGCATCGAGATAATTTGGTTCTGACTTAGGCATCCATGTAAATTTCGGCTTTTTTGCTGTTCGCGGACGAAAATTATGATGCAGAACCGGAAAGGAAGCTTTCGATTGCGTCTGCGACTTCCTGCGTGACTTCGACAGAAGGTAGATGGCTCTTCGATGTCGATCTATAAATGTGATACCAGTGGTGTTTGTTTGCAAAAACTTCTTGTACTTCAAGATACTTGGTATCATCCGGTTGGGAATAAAGGTTCTTTATTTGCGTTGGCGAGTAAATATTGAGCACTGTTGGAGCTGGAGCAAGTATCTCAAGAAAGCGCAAAGCACTGCCAAATTCTCTGTATGACCTGCCTATTTCTCGACCAGCGCGTGACCACATGTCGAAGTCGTAATTCGTCATAAACTCATCGAAGGGTTTGGCGAGGTTAGGAATACCTAACGACCAACCGGTGAATAATGCGTCACGCGCACTTTGCCATTGATCGGGCTTTTGCATTTTATCCAAGGTCTCAAAGAATATCTGAGGCGGCTCAATAATGATCCACTCCAGAAAGACCATCTTTGAAACGCGATGAACCAGCCTACGCCTTAGTTCAGTCGCTATCCATCCCGCGTGTGCTACTGAGACTGTGACAAATTCATTTATGTTAAGTGAATCTACAAGCTTAATAGTTTCACAGATCATATCTTCACTGCCAAAGTCTCCCTCTGGACGTTGCGATCCGTTATGTCCCAGTAAATCGACATTGATAACTCTTCGCTTTTTGCTTTCGACTTCCGCAAGTGCTGCCAAGATCCCCCGGTCAGCGCACCATCCAGGAAGCAAGAGTAAGGCAGGTTCGCCTGTTCCTATGTCGTCGAAGGCAAGTTTTAATTTTCCAGTTAGCCTATCCATACGTACTCCCAATACAGTTGTGTCATAAAAACTTTTTCAGGACAAAACATCCACTTTGAGCAGAGCTTGGGTTTCGCGCTTTGTCGGCATTACATTAATAGAATGTCCACAGACCTGGAGTGATCAATTCAAGGAGGTGCTCATCCGGGTCTCTGAAATACAGGCTCCAACCGCCCCGTTCCCAATGAACCTTGCTGTTAATCGCTATACCTCTAGAAGCCAGCCTTTGTTCCCAAAACTCAAGGTCAGACGCCGCAATTGAGAATGCCACATGCAAGCGACCACTCCCACCATGAGGAGGAATCACCCCTTCTACCGTACCGACGGGAGACGTTGCCCGACCCGGCTCTTGAGCGATGCTTTTGGGGAACAGGATGAGGGCTTGTCGGTTGGGCACCCGGAGCACACAGATCATCTCATCCGCGATCTCTTTTTCAAATCCGAATAAGTCTTCGTAGAACTCAACCGAGTGTGCCAAGTTCTGGACATATAGCACGGATTCAACAATGCCATTGACGGCTTGCTTCTGAGTCATAAAACATAACCTCTTCAAGAGTAGCTAGTATTCTCCAGAAAATTATATCTTTAAATATTTAGACGTTAAACTATTTATTATCTAAATTATAACTAAAGGAATATTGAGCGCTAAAATATCAATGGTTGAACTCGTCGCTCTACTCACTCTCTTAAATTGCTAGAGTGTTGTTCTTGGGTGGTTGAACAGTTCGAGATCACTCAGTCGTAAGCAACTTACTCAATAGCGATGAACAAAGCAGATACGATTAGACAAGTAGCGCTCGACTGGAAAGTGACGCGACCGGAAATCGATCCACGCCCGATGGTGCGAGTGCTGGCAGTGCTTCGTTCAGCCCTAGAACTCGAAAAGGCGACTGAAAAGCTGTTTGCCCGGTATGACTTGAACACGGCAACGTTTGGAGTCCTCGCTACTCTGCGCCGTTCTTCTGAGTCGGAGGGGATGACCCTTTCTCAATTAGCTCAATTTGTCCTGGTAACACCAGCTTCCATCACCAATCGCGTTGATCGTTTGGAAGCACGGGGTTTAGTCGAGCGCTATGATGCCACGAATGATCGACGGTGTTGGTTAGTGCGTCTGACTCAGAAGGGATATGACCTCATTGATGAACTGATTCCGCAACATGTGGAGAATGAGCAAAAGCTGCTTTCTGGTTTAAATGAGCAGGAACAGGAGCAACTTTATTTCCTGCTACTCAAGCTACTCGCAGGTCTAGAGGATAACTAAAAAGTCGTATTATACATAGCTTTTGTGGCAAAGACAATGATTTCGCACGATCGCACCAAGCACTCAATTTGGGATAGTTACTCAAGAACATGTGCCCTCGCCGCAACAAGGATACAATTATTACTTGCATATTCCATACTGTAAGCGATCGCTAATCTCAAAATCACGACAAAAAAGCGATCGCCTTCTTCCACCAAGCTATGATTCCTCAACAGCTTGTTAGCTTTAGTTAATTCTTCGTTTAAGTTACGCTGACTTTACTAATGTATCAAGCCATCTCCTCACGCAACGCTTCTAAAAACATAGAATCATTAGTGATATCAGAGATTTCATCCTCATCTAGGTTTTCTAGCTTGAGATGTTCCTGGTATGCATTGATTCGATAGTTCAAAGCCTCAATAATAAACCAGATTGCTTTAGTAGGCGACAGTTCCACATAATGGTTCCTCTTTAACTAACTTTCTCAAATAATGTATTTATCTGTCGAAGCGCAGCTTTATTCAATCCAGCCCTAAATGTAGCTTCAAAGCAGCATCAATTAATTGCATCAACTCCTCGCTTAAACTACCCAGCACTTCTCCAACAATCCTTTGCTTAGAAATTGTTCGCACCTGTTGCGCTTGCACCTTAGAAGGTTTGGGTAAACCACTGTCCTCTGAATTCAGCAAAACCTCGAAGGGATAGATACGGCTGACATTAGACGTTATTGGTAAAATCGTCAGCGTACTAGCAGCATGGTTATTCGCATCATTGCTTACCACCAGCACTCTTCCGCGTTTATCCATTTGAGATCCGACCACAGGGCTAAGGTTCGCATAGTAAATTTCACCACGTTTCATCTGTCAACCCATCCGCAAGCGTCACATCCCAATCTGAATCAACTTCTCTAGAAGCCTCTCGGTAAGCTTCCTCTAGTTCTCGATTTCGCAATAATTCCACCGCTTCCTCAATCACTTGAGAGCGAGATTTGCACCCTTTAGCTAGTTTGTAATTCTCAATAAACTTCACCACGGACTGTGTTGACACTCTCCGCCCTAAAAGTGCGGAGATTCTTGCTTCATCCGTCCTCTCTAGATACCTAAATGCAGGCATTTAGACATCCCCGTTTGGATACGTCCACAAGCTTACACGGACTGCCCGACCGCGTTTGAAAAGGTTTATTCAATTTCTTGCTTTACTCCCACGTTTGTACAAGATTCAGGATTTTTACTACCAGGGTTCTGGATCAGGAGTTGTCCACTAGACCTACTTCGTTTTTTATGTGCGCTTTACCGCTATATTTCCATAGTCGCACAATACTGCGTTTTTGTCCCTAGTTTTTTAAAGTCGTCCTAGAAGGACGAGGCTTTAAACCCATTTTTTTCGGTAAAGAAATTGATATCTTTTCAACGTGCATAGTATGACTATTTGGTAATCATAAATATTCTTACTAAATGGTAGCACTGCAAACAATAGTGTTAACTTAGATTACCGATATATCGCGATATGTCTATAATGAAATTACAAGCACATTGAGAGAAAACTTCTATGTTTTTAGGACTTCATAGACACCGCCACTTTTTTGAATCTGGATACGACGATATGCCACCAAAAGGACGGCATCATCACCACGGTCGCGGTAAAAGACGAGATTGGGGAGATGAGCGGCGGACTCCGCGTGGTGACATTAAATACATATTGCTGGAGTTACTTGCAGAGGAACCCCGGCATGGATACGAGTTGATTAAAGAATTAGAAGCGCGTTACGGTGGCTTCTGGAAACCTAGCCCAGGCTCAGTTTACCCCACTCTCCAACTACTTGAAGAAGGAGGTTATCTGACCTCTGAACAGATAGAAGGAAGAAAAGTATATACAATTACTGAGACTGGCAGAGAATTACTTAGCGAACGTGGCGTTCGCGCACCTTGGATGGACAGGGGAAACAGACCCGAACAGCTAATCGAATTAAAAGAGGCGATCGCACAGGTTGGTGCAGCAGTAATGCAAGTTGCTCGCAATAACAATGCCGATAAAGTGACCAGAGTACGCGAAATTCTCAACCGAGTCAAACGCGAAATTTACAGCATCCTAGCAGAAGAAGAGTAAAAAGTTAGGAGGAGCGGTAGAGACGTTCCAATGGAACGTCTGTACGGGAGTGAAAAGTTAGGAGGCGCGGAGTTAGGAGTTATACCATTTCCCTATAAAGATGAAGCTCAAATTAGCCCGCCTAATCGCGGGCTTGGTTCTTGTAGCCCCAGGCTTCGGTGCCTGTTCGCGCAGCGTGCGCTTGGCGCAGGGCAATAAAACACAAGATCATAGAGAATTGGTATAACTCACAACTCCAAACTACCGTACAGACGTTCGGTGTGGAACGTCTCTACCGCTTTTCCCAACTCCAAACTCCGCTCCTCATAACTCCTAACTTCCAACTCTTAAAGTGCTTCCGGGGGAGCAATATCAGATCCGACACTGACACCAGAACTACTAGACCTAAGTCCGGGTGTAGTAGTTGGTTCCATTCGTTGCGATGATTGAGAAGCTGATGATGGCGTAACGTCATCTGGAATCACCGCTCTGTCGGAATTTGCTTGCTGAGACATCACAGATAATCCTCCGACAGCTCCAGCAACCAAAGCTGTATAGCCGACATACAAATGCACGGGACGTATATTTAATCCCAATCCTGGGGAACTATTTTTCAGCTTAGAACTGATGGGTACAATTGCTTTTGCGATCTCAGGTGCAGGTAAATCAGCAATTAAACTTGTGCCATTGAGTCCCAAAGCATTTCCCATCACGCGGATAAAGCCACGCAGATAGACATCTTCTGGCAATAACTCAATGTTGCCATTCTCTATTGCTTCCATATGATATATGGGGATGTGAGTGTAAACCTTAAGTTGCTCAAGAGAAAGACCTTGAGCAAATCGCGCTTGGCGTAATTGTTGACCGATTTTTTGCAGAGTTTCTATGCGTTGTTCGGCTGCAAGTTGCTTGGCTATTTCTGCTTTGGAAGGTTTAAGCGTGCGTTTGAGCCAATGCGTTGGTTTTTTGGCGTTCTTTTTATCTTCTTTAGCTTTCACGGAATTATCGGCTACCTTATCAGGCGAACGCAAATTTTCTTCATTAGTATTTGTCTCTGGATTGTTTGTGTTTAATTTAACAGTACTTAAGCACTGCGATAAGTCGTTATTTTCTGGTTCAGTAGATGGTGCAGCAGTTAGCTTTTCTTGATTATCTGTAACTTTTGGTTGCTGTGTTGTAAATTGCTGAAATGATAAAGCGATCGCTTCTCTGCTAATAGCTTTAAACAACACCTTAGCTTGTTCAGATGAAGGACCTAGCAAATTTTGTAACGTAGCCAAAGCATTGCGATAAACTTTACTGCGGTGCAATTTCGTTTCTATTTGACCTAGAAGCGATCGCAAATCATCTTGAGAAATTTGAATAGAAGAATTTCCCGGAATTGTTAATAAATATACTGGTGTGGTAGTCATATTTTAAGCCTCTGCCAATCGCTCAATAAAGTGGTTTTACATGTGTAATTTCTTCGATGCTTTCATACCCAATCCGGACGGTTAAGTATCAATTTTCTACCGTCATCAACAAAGCTGTAAAAATTTTTGCTATGCTCATGATTTCTTTAGTCTTTTAAAGCCTTACGCCTTCAAGACTAGAGTTTTCTCTCAGTATTGAGCCAGTCGCGAAAAACAGCAGATGCTCCAGACTAAATATTGCATCTAAGTACGAAAGTATTTCTTGACAAATACTGTTATTGTTGTTACTTTAATTTAAGTATTATGATGAACTGCTAATTTGAAATCATAAATTTTTTCTAAGTAAAGTTGTTAAATTCAAGTTAAATATGTATCTATCTAAAGATAGAATGGGCACGCTCGCATTGGTAATTGGTAATTGGTAATTGTCCCCCTGCTCCCCCTTGTCCACGCCAGTCGCCTCAACGGAGGGGGGACCTCCGCACGGAGAAAAGCTCCCCTTGTCTCCCTGCTAGAGTGCCCCCTGCTAGAGTGCCCCCTGCTAGAGTGCTCCCCCTCTTATTTAAGAGCTTGCACTTTTTCGACAAAAGACTGCACCCATCGCAGATATTGCAAGCCGGCAACATCTGCTGTGTTGTTATGTTCTGCACCGGGAACCAAAATCAGTTTTTTTGGTGCTGGTGCAGCAGCATACAGATTTTCACTCATGAAAGCCGGTATAGTGGAATCGGCTGTGCCGTGAATGAATAAAACTGGCATTTTCAAGCGTGGTACTTTTTTAATCGATTCAAACCGCTGTGTCAGAATCAAATTGACGGGAAACATGGAAAACATGTTCCTGGCAGTTACTAACTGCTGAATCGAGGTAAAAGAGTTTTCGACAATCAAACCGGCAGCGTCTGGGTGTTTAACTGCCAAATCAATGGCTATTGCTCCTCCTAGAGAATGTCCGTAGATATAAATTTCTTTTTGGGGAATCTGTCGCTGCTGCACCAAGTAATTCCAAGCTGTAGCAGCATCTTGATAAACCCGCATTTCGTTGGGAAAACTGCCTTCACTGCGACCATAACCGCGATAATCAATCAGCAAAACCGAAAATCCTAGTTGATGAAACCGATTAGCATGAGCTACATTGGCTCCAATATTGATACCGTTTCCATGCAAATACAGCAAAACCTTAGGGTTGAGTTGGTTTGCTTTTATCCACCAACCGTGGATGTGTTCCACCTTACCAAATTTGGCTGGTACGGGTAGCCAAACTTCCTCGTAAGGAAGCCCAAAAGATTCTGGTGTCTTTTCGATAACAGAAGAAGGAAAGAAAATGAACCGAGGTTGTTGAAAATAAAGATATAAGCAAATAGTACAGTAGGCGATCGCCGCAACTACTCCCAGGCAAAATAGTAATTTGAATAACATTTGTATTATAAGTTTCCGTTTTTTTCTTTCCATGTACGCTATTTTATATTTTGAAAGGTATTTATAAATACAATAGTCATTGTCTAACTGGATGCATTAATATGTTAAAATTATGATTTTATTATAATGCAACTTATTTTTAATAAGTTTACAAATAAGTAAGATTGTATACATGTGTTTAAGTAGTTTCTCTCTTTAAGAATGATAATGAGTGGATATCAGGAGAAGGCTGTGACACTTTTCAATGAGCCTCAACAAGAGCAACTCAAGGAAATAGGTGCATATTTAGGGCAAGTTCGACAAGAAAAATCCATACGTGTAGAAGAAATAGCTGCTAAAACTTTGATTCGACAAACTTTTTTAGAAGCTTTAGAAGAAGGGCGATTTGAAGATTTGCCCGAACCTATTTATGTGCAAGGATTTATTCGTCGCTATGGAGATATTTTAGGGTTAGATGGTACTTCTTTAGCACGTTCTTTTGCGATTAATTTTTTCCTTTTTGACTCGGAAAATGATAGTAGCAATGTAGAGAAAAAACCAAATCTATACATACCTCTGGCAGTACCTTATATCCTCTTATTAGCAGCAGCTTCTTTTGGATTGTTTTATATACTCAATCCGCGTCGTCCAACTCAGCCAGTTAGTCAGAAACAAAACTCCTCAATTGTAGCCAAACAAAAAACAGCACCTATCCCTTCATCAGCCAAACCAAAAACATTATCTTCATCGATCGCATCTACGCCAACTTCCACAGCATCTCCAAACCCCGACGCAAATTCAACAGTTGAAGTAACCTTAGAACTTCAAGACAAATCATGGGTACAAGTAAAAGAGGATGGTAAGACTGCATTTGAGGGAAATTTAGAAAAGGGAGAGCGAAAAACCTGGACAGCAAAAAAACAGTTAACTATACGCTCTGGTAATGCAGGTGCTGTATTAGTAACTGCGAATAAAAAGGAACCCCAAATTTTAGGAAATGTTGGCGCAATCAAGGAAGTTACTTTTACCCCAGAAGTCAATGGTCAATAGTCAGGAGTCAGGAGGCGCGGAGTTAGGAGTTAGGAGTCAATAGTTCAAAACCTAGAACCAATGACCCATGACGGCAGATGCGTGACTGTCGGCAGATCCGACGGCAGGTGCTTCAACGGAGGGAACCTCCGCAACGCACTGCCTCCCCAACGCACTGCCTCCCCCATGCCCCATGCCCCATGCCCCATGCCCCATGCCCCATGCCCAATGCCCAATGCCCAATGCCCAATAACTAACTTAATGTTGGCTTATTTAAATGCCAACTAGTTGATTGCTCGTAAGCATAAGCTACTTGAAACAGTTGGTCTTCTCGCAGCACATTGCTAATTAGCTGCAATCCAATTGGTAAGCCATTGTTATCGAAACCACAGGGCACACTTAAACCGGGTAAACCAGCAAGATTTACGGGAATGGTCATTAAGTCAACTAAGTACATGCTCAAGGGATCGGTAGTTTTTTCGGCGGCTTTGAAAGCTGTACTGGGAGCAGTGGGACACACTAACACATCAAATTGCTGAAAAGCGTTTTCAAAGTCTTCTTTAATCAGGGTGCGGACTTTTTGCGCTTTCAGATAAAAAGCATCATAATAGCCAGCAGAAAGGGCATAAGTGCCAATCATAATTCGGCGTTTGACTTCAGCACCAAAACCAATGGCACGAGTACGAGTGTACATTGACAGCAGATTGTCGGCATCTGGAGCGCGTAAGCCGTACTTAACGCCATCGTAACGAGCTAGGTTTGCTGAGGCTTCACATGGGGCGATGATGTAGTAGCTAGGTAAGCCGTAGCGGAACCGAGGACAGGAAACTACATCAATTTCGGCTCCTAAATGTTGTAGTTGCTCGATCGCTTTATTTACAGCTTGTTCAACTTGTGAATCTAAGCCTTCGCCAAAAGTTTCTTTAATGATACCAATTCTCAGCTTACCTGTGACTTTGAGGTCTGGTTTTAAGCTGGCAGCGTAGTTGGGGATTTCAACTTTCAGACTGGTGGAATCTTTGGGATCGTGACCGGCGATCGCCTGCAATAATATTGCTGTATCTTCAACGCTGCGTCCAAATGGTCCGATTTGATCCAAAGATGAAGCGAAAGCCACCAACCCGTAACGCGAAACCAGTCCATAAGTTGGTTTCATCCCGACAACACCGCAAAAAGATGCAGGTTGGCGAATCGAACCACCAGTATCAGAACCGATAGAAACTACACATTCTTCTGCTGCTACTGCCGCTGCTGAACCTCCAGAAGAACCACCAGGAACCCGCGACAAATCCCAAGGATTAGCGGTGAGATGATAAGCGGAGGTTTCTGTAGAACCCCCCATTGCAAACTCATCTAAATTGGTTTTACCCACCATCACTGCATCTGCATCCGCTAGTTTTTGCGTCACAGTTGATTCATAAGGCGGCACAAAATTTTCTAGAATCCGAGAGGCGCAAGTGGTGGGAATACCCTTGGTACACATATTGTCTTTAATGCCTATGGGAATCCCCGCCAGCATCCCTATTTCTTCACCGGCGGCAATTTTGGCATCCACAGCACGCGCTTGCTCTAGCGCCCGTTCTGCCGTCACATGTAAGAAACTGTGCAATTTTGGCTCTAACGCTTGAATTCGGTCTAAAGCTTCTTGGGTAATTTCAACGGCAGAGCGTTCTTTTTTAATTAGCTGTGTGTGCAACTCGCGGATCGATGCCATGCATTGCTTCCTTTGTGACTCAAATCTTAGATTTTAGTACAATTTGACAATTTTTGCTCATAGTTTATTTTCCTGGAGTTTAGACCTGAACCCGAAGTAGAACCAAAACGGGGACGACCCAAAGGCAAGCTTACGCACCTTACAACAATAAAAAACCCCGGCGAAAGCAACCGAGGTGATTGGGAGAAGTCCAAATGTTAATTAGATACCGATACCAAAATCAAAAAACCTTAGCTAACACTCAAGCCAACCAAAACTAGAGTAGTGACTATCATTGTGGCAAAAACACCCTGTACAACGTATTTGCGTTGTTCCCAAATTGCAGGGTACTCTGCATAGTACATCTGGGGTTCGGTTGCGTAGTTGTTTAAAACGCCGTCTTCGTTAACTGTTGTATACATAGTTTTTTCTGAGGTTTGTTACTTTATGTAAATAAATATAACAATATTGTTACAATTCGTCAATACAGGTTGACAAATAATAGTGGATACAGGTAATAAGAAGTGCTTATGTTAAGTGGCAATAGGTTCCCAAAAAATAACCCCCGGTGACGGAGGCGTAAAAAGTTTGAGTAATTAGGGAAAATTCTGCATGAAATGCTCAAGCTGGCACAGAAGCTGGTAGCCTTCCTTCGACTCGCTCATATTCGTCTTCAAGCAACCAGAGTTTTGCCTCTTCGTAAGTGTCGCTCTTAAACACCAGCTGATAACTTTGGCTTGGGTCATAAACAGAGCTAGTGCCAGAATTATCTCCCAGGAGAATGAGAACGTAGGGAGGTGAAGCAGTGGGGTCTACCCATAGTTCTGTAAACTCCCAGTTATCAGCTAGGTTTTGTGCGGGGGATGACATGGTATTTGTTTCCTTTTACTTTCATTTCGGCGTAGTAAAGTGGAATTCTGCTGCCATCGATACTGAGACGATATCCAATCGGTTCGTCGAAGTATAATCCATAGCGTTCATGCCCGCGAACAACTCCTGTAAATTCCCCTTGTGCCATGATTGCTTGAGTAACCATGACCATTGTGGTTTGATCATTAAATAGATGAGCGCTACCTTCACATTTTAGCAACTGTGAAGATTGGGGAGTATCTGGAAGATGCTTGGCAATGTGTCTAGTGTCGAGAGTTAGTTCGCGGTCAATTAAACTCATACAGAGGTGTTTTGCCCCTACTACACTAAAATTGTGCGGTTGAGAATACTTATCACCTCACCTGGGTTAGCTGTTGGTTGCGGTTTGCTCCAATCGCTGACTTCCGCATAGCCAACCACTTTTAAGTAGTGAATGGTACTAGTCACGGCTCTGGGTGTACCGATAAGCAAGTGTCTGAGCGGTTCTCTGCATGGAATTGTCTGTGGGTTAGTTTCGCTTAATCCGGGTGCATTTGGATCGCTGTTGGATAAAAAAGCTTGGATTGTAGTTTGTACTTCATAATTTGCACCAAGAGAGGGCACTGTTGAATTCGATTGTTGGGCGATGTATTGCTCAAGTTCGGATTGGGCTATTGCTTGTTCGTCAATAATGAGCGCTTGTGATTGTGTCATCATTTATTTATCTCCCGTTAGTGGGGGTTTACACATGAAGGCGATCGCATGATTCTTGGCGGAATGGGCGATCGCCTTTTTAATTAGTGGCTGTAGTTATCATATTAGTCGCAACGCTTAAAAAAATCAAATTAACAACTAATGTGTTATTTGCAAAGCTTTATACCATAGTCGCAGCCGTTAATGCGCCATTTTAAAGGCGGTGTAAGTTAGATATGCTGAGAGTTATAAAAGAATCCATGCCAATAAAGTGGCGTTTAGCAGTATTGATGGCTGATAGAGAAGTTGATTACAAGCAATTGGCTGACATGACGGGATTGCATCACGTCACTGTTAGCAAACACAAAAATATGAGAGTTATGCCAGAAAGACTGGAGCGAGAGACATTGGAAAAATACTGCAAAGCTCTCAACTGTCAACCTGGGGAATTACTAACTTACATACCAGAAAAAGGAAATAATGACCAGGAATAGCATAAAAGCGATCGCTCCGCGCCATCGCTCACGCAATATAATCCCATAGTTAAAGCAGCACACTACCGTTGCGACACTCGCACAATGAATTATTTAGGACTGTTATATTGCTTGTAAGTATCCGTGTGGCTGTCTGTGAATGATGATGTTTAGCATCAATTTTGAGCAGGGCTGGCACTGCTTAGTCTATTATTTATATCTATAAATTAATTTAACTCTTCGCGCCCAGTCCCCAGTTATATGGTGAAAATTATTACACGCAAATCTCTAGGAACGCAAAATGTCTATGACATTGGCGTGAGTTCCGACCATAATTTTGTAATTAAAGATAATTTAATCGCTTCTAATTGCTTTAATAAATCTCACTCGACGGCATATGCTTATGTAACTTATCAAACTGCATATTTAAAAGCTAATTATCAATTAGAGTATATGGCGGCACTGTTAACGGCTAACAGTGGTGACACGGATAAGGTGCAGAAGTATATTGCTAGCTGTACGAGTTTGGATATTAAGATACATCCGCCAGATATTAACGTTAGTCAAGTGGATTTTACGCCGCTTGCGGGAAAGATTTTGTTTGGATTTAGTGCAGTGCGTAATGTGGGACAGAATGCGATCGCCTGTATATTAGAAGCGAGGAATGAAGGAGGTTCGTTTCAATCTCTGGCTGATTTTTGCGATCGCGTCGATCTGCGTGCTGTTAATCGCCGCGCTTTAGAGTCGCTAATTTACTGCGGAGCTTTTGATAAAATCGAATCTAACCGCCATCAGTTAATCAAAGACCTGGAATTAGTGTATGATTGGGCACAATCTCGCGCCAGAGATAGAGCTAGCGGTCAAGGAAATCTCTTTGATTTATTCGGGGGAATTTCTAACAATAATACAAATAATAATAAAGCAAGCAAAGCTTTTGAAACTGCTCCCAAAGCGAATCCTGTTCCTGATTTACCCCAACCGGAAAAGTTACGCAAAGAAAAGGAACTTTTAGGTTTTTATGTATCCGATCATCCGCTGAAATCTATACAGCAAACAGCGCGATACCTGGCTCCGATTAACCTGACGCAATTTGCCGAACAAAAAGAAGGAATCATGTTTTGTGTGGTTGTCATGCTAAATGGAGTCAAAAAGGTAATGACAAAAAAAGGCAACGAACCGATGGCAATTTTGCAAATCGAAGATTTAACTGCACCATCGGAAGCGGTAGTCTTTCCTAAATCTTATCAGCGGATAAGTTCACTACTTCAAGTTGATTCGCGCTTGATTATTTGGGGTAAAATAGAGGTAAAAGACGATAAACGTCAATTTGTTGTTGAAGATGCCGAACAAGTAGAAACAGTACAACTGGTGATGCTGGAATTAACTTCTCAACAAATAGCAGATATCCAAGAACTTAATCGCGTCAGAACAATTTTGAAAGAACACTCAGGAGACAGAGAAAAAGCAAAAGTGCCAGTGATAGGTATTATACAAGCCGTAAATTCCCGTAAAGCTGTCCTTCTTGGCAGACAATTTTGGGTACAAGATTCTATAACCGCTTTTCAGGCTCTCAACAACGCCGGATTTCCAACTGAGGTAAAACAGCTTACTGCTACTTGAGTGCAGAAGTGCTGAATTGGTAATGGGGAATTGGTAATGGGGAATTGGTAATGGGTAATTCCTCCTTGTCCTCCTTGTCCCCCCATCTCCCCACCTCCCCATCTCCCCATCTCCCCATCTCCCCATCCCCCCATCTCCCCACCTCCCCACTCCCCCACTCCCCTTTCTTTGCTCCGTCATCAGTAATTTGCCGTAGATTATTCAGTAGTAACTCGTTTTTTTAGTTACTTATGCTGATGATAATTACCTTGAGAAAATGGTATTTTTTAATGCCGTGACTATATAGCGGCAACCAGGGGAAGGAGCAAAAAAAACTTGATGACCGCAAATGAGCTAAATAAATTTGTTTATTATTGTAAACAAATTCAGCCTCAAACTCAGGAAGATATTAAAAGATTTTTTCAGGGAGTTGTTGTCTTTCCTTATGACAAAGAACTTCTATTACAAGCGTATTTATTTTTGAATATTAAAGATTTATTTCCTTTATGTTCAGAACTACTTTTATTTGAAAAGTCTCCAATTTCTGATTATACAGATTTAGGCAAGTGTGATTTTGTTTATTTAACATATACTGGTAATTTATTTATTATCGAAACTAAATTTATTGATACAGAAGCAACAGGTGCAACCGAAAGAAAAAGAAGAAATAAACACAGAAATAAAGTGTTTGAACAAGTTATCACTTTAAAAAATAGATTTAGCCACTATTGGAATATTGAATTAGAACAATTAAAGTGTGGTGTTTTTACGACAGATTCAGAAATTGATTGGCGAGGAAATGATGTTAATGTCGTAACTAAATCAATTTCTATCGATAAGCTGGAAAGATGGCGGAAAAATTATTAAATAATGACTGAATATTGAATTTAAATAATTTTTTTGAAGAAAGGCAGAGGGCAGGAGGCAGCTATGCTGAAGGAGCAATCGGATGGGGATTCAAACCCCAACCGATTGAATCCACCGTGTAGACGGTGGGGTTTTATACCCAGTTGGCTCCAGCCAGAAGGCTGAATCAAAGACATAATTTATACCTTCTGCCCTCTGCCCTCTGCCTTCTGCCTTCCGCCGAAGGCGGATAAATAAACTTAAAGATTTTCGCCTTGGTTTGAGCGTCACGCACTGCAAACAAAAATATGGTACGTTACACTTGCGTTAACCGCACCTTATGACTTAACAAACAGGCTCTTAGAAGTTTGCAACACTTCTGTATGCGAAAAATACGATTGTTTATTGCTTCTAGTCTTGACGGCTATATTGCGCGAACATCAGGAGAGGTAGATTGGCTATTCACCGATTCTGACTACGGTTATGCTGAGTTTTTTGCCGAAATTGACACGGTACTCATGGGTAATAAGACGTATCAGCAAATCCTGGGTTTTGGAGAATACCCATACAAAGGTAAAAAAGGTTTTGTTTTCTCACAAATTCTGCAAGGCAAAAAAGATAACAATGTAGAATTTGTGGGTGGTGATTTGAAAAGCTTCATCAACAGGTTGCGTCAATCAAGCGGTGGTGATATCTGGTTAGCTGGGGGAGCGCAGATAATTCATTATTTCCTAAAACACGGTTTTATCGATGAATTGATTCTCTCAATTCACCCAATTATTTTAGGGGATGGTATTCCCCTGATTGCTCGCTGTCAAATCGAAACAACACTCAAGTTGAAAGATGTTTTTACCTACGACTCTGGATTGTTGCAAGTGTTTTACGATTTGAAAATATAACCCACAAACAAGTAAAGATAAGGTGAAAACTCTCTTGGTTATTGTCGTTGGTTTCTTACCGTCACTGTTCTCTTTGTGGATGATTCGCAAAAGTCATATGCAAAGAGAAAGGCAAATGAGACAAGCTGCTATGAGTCCCAGAACGCAACTAGGGCAATCTCGACTTAATTTAAGCGATCGCTATTATCTCGAAGGAGTCGGCTATCTCATCGGTGACATCAGCTGCCGATATAATGCTAAATCTGGCTATGTACGCTGTGCTGTCAATCCGTCAGGACCTTGTGAAGGTTGCCGTTATTATGAACCAAGAGAATTCACCACCGATAACGAAAAGAAGATTTAATGGGGAATGGGGAATGGGGAATGGGGAATGGGGAATGGGGAATGGGGAATGGTCAATAGACTTTAGACTTTGGAATGCTTGACTTGACGCGAAAAAGTTGACATAAAACTTTGAAAACGCACTTATCACAGCGCACTCAGCAACAATACTCATGTCTCCAATCTGGACTCACAAACAAATTCTAGCGCTAGCACCGGATACGAGTTCCGCTAAAAATGCTCAAGCTTTAGCGGTGCGCTCTTTATGGTTGTCGTTGGGTTACAACCAGCAAGCTATTTGGGGTGAGTGTCAAGGTAGCGGTAGCAATCCTTACCGAACACAGATTGATATTACAGAACTTGCTTTTAAATGTACCTGTTCCAGTCACAAACAACCGTGTAAACACGCAATCGGTTTGTTTTTACTTTTTGCCGATCAAAAAGACGCTTTTACCGAAACGCCACAAAAGACGAGCCTTGATACACCCAAACATCAATCAGATAAAAAAACTGAATCCACAAAGAAAGTAGTTGATACAGCCGCTCAAGCAAAGCGTGCCGAGATGCGCTACAACAAAGTAACTGCGGGAATGCAGGATTTAGAACTTTGGTTGCGCGATTTGGTACGTCAGGGGTTAGCTGTAGCCCAAGGACAACCTTACAGCTTTTGGGATACCGCAGCAGCGCGGCTTGTTGATGCTCAAGCGCCGGGGGTTGCTCGTATGCTGCGTGAGATAGGGAGTATACCACATTCTGGTATCGGCTGGGAAGAAAGGCTGTTGACACAGTTGGGACGTGTTTATTTGTTGATTTCCGGCTTCAAACGTTTGGAAACTTTCCCAGCCGAAATGCAAGCAGACATTCGCACCCAAATTGGTTGGACGCAAAATCAAGAAGAATTATTAACAAAAGTCGGTGTACGCGATCGCTGGTTAATTTTAGGTCAACGTGTCACCGAAGAAGATAAACTGCGATCGCAATTTTTATGGTTATGGGGCGAACAAAGTCAACAAGCAGCATTAATTCTTAACTTTGCTTATGGCAGTCAACCATTAAATACTAGCTTGATACCAGGAACTAGTATAGATGCAGAGTTAGTATTTTTCGAGAGTGCTTATCCGTTGCGATCGCTTATTAAAATTCATCATGATGCAGCAGATCCGGTAGATATAATGCCGGGATATAGTAGCATTCCTAACATGATGCAAGCTTACGCCAAAGCCTTAGCACGCAATCCTTGGATCGAGCAGTTTCCTGTAGCGTTACAAGCTGTAATTCCCGTGTTTAATGATGATGGTAGCTTTCGCGGTGTGCGTGATGCCGATGGATATATGCTATCAACAATTGGAATTAGGTCTGAACAAACATGGCAATTATTGGCACTCAGCGGTGGACATGCGGTTGGAATATTTGGGGAATGGAATGGCGATCGCTTTCTACCCTTAAGCGCATATGCAGAAAATGTGTTTGTCACACTTTAAAAATTATGAAGCACTTATGGCAAGAGATTATAAAAACAGCATTAATCGGTACTGAACGGCACACTTGGAAACTGAACGTGCCGAATCATCAGTTAAGTGAAATTTTGAGTTGTTTGGATAGCAGCGACAAAGAAGGAAGTCTACTAAGTGCGGCTGGTGCTTTTGCTCTTTATCAACGCGCTGGTAAAATATCTTTCGATAAGCCACCAAAACAAAACAGAAGTGAATCAGAAGAATTACTTGATTGCAGTCTTCTTTCTCGGCAACATCTAGCTTTAATATTGAGTGGGAATGCTAAACTTCTGCCAGAATGGTTAACAGTGGCAGCCGCCGCTAAAAAAAGAGTTCCTTCAGAATACTTGCCTCACCTGCTGACGTTAGGGCAAAAGCAAAGTAATTTACGAGCTTTCATTTTACCAGTTTTGGGCAAGCGGGGATATTGGCTAGCAAAGCATAACCCAGACTGGAATTATGTAAACAGTGAAATTACTGATAAAGCTTGGCAAACTGGTAACAAAGAAGCAAGGCGACTATTGCTGCAAAGACTGCGCGAACAAGATGCACATATTGCACGAGAACAACTGCAAAAAGCTTGGAAAAAGGAAAGTGGCGAAGAGAGAGCGAGTTTATTAGCAGCTTTAGAAATCAATTTGAGCATGAACGATGAGCCGTTTTTAGAAGCTGCATTAGATGACAAACGCAAGCAGGTGCGAGATGTTGCGGCTAAGTTGCTTTCATTGCTGCCAGAATCGAGATTGTGTCAGCGGATGATAGAGCGAGTTCGCCCTTTGATTATATTTAAGCACAACTGTGTGCAAGTGACTTTGCCTTCAACGTGCGATGCGTCAGCCGCTGCCAAGGGCGATCGCCAAACTATCCGCGACGGTATCGATCAATCTCGCTACAGTTCCGCATTAGGGGAGAAAGCTAGTTTATTGTTGCAAATGCTTTGTTGCGTACCGCCTAGTTTTTGGTGTAACAATTGGGGCAAAACGCCGCAGCAATTATTGCAAGTTGTGGATGGTAGCGAGTGGGAAAAGATGTTGTTGGAAGCTTGGGCAACAGCAGCTTTGAAAAGTCAAGATTCAGCGTGTGCCGAGGTTTTACTAGCAAATGCAAGTAAGTTTTATCACAGTTATTTGGGCAATGGTGAGGAGTTAGTTGTTGGGTTGTTGAAGCTTTTAGGGCAGGATAAGGCGGATGCTTTGATTTTGCAGACATTGTTGGAGAATCAAGGTAAGTTGCTTTCGGTGAATCATCCGGCGTATATGTTGTTGAAGCATTATCAAATGCCTTGGAGTGAAAAAGTTAGTCAGCTTGTGTTATCAAGTATACGAAAATATATTGAAGCTAATAAGCAGTGGGAAGGGGGAATGCGATCGCTCTTTCAAAGTTTCGCTTTTTATATGGAACCTTCGGTTGTGGAAGCTGCGGGTGAGTTGTTGGCTGTTGTGGAAGAGGGTTCGTTTTGGCAAGATTTTGTGAATGAGTTTTTGGCTAGGTTGTTGTTTAGGTTTGAAATGATACAGGAGTTAAGAGGTGAGTGATGAGTGAAAGGAAGAGAACGAACCGCAGAGGCACAGAGGACACAGAGAAGGAAATGGAGGTAAGTAAAGAGACGAGTGTATTAAGGGAACATGCGGAGGAACTGTTTGCTGTTGAGTTGGCGGAGTTGGGGAAGGTGGATGGGAAGCAACGTCCGCCAAATTGGAGGTTGTCGCCTTGGGGGGTGGTAATGTATGTTTTGGGGGGAAGGTTGGATAATGGGTTTGAGGTGTCGCCGAAGTATATTGGGAATAGGCGGATAATTGAGGTTGCGACGGCTACTTTGACGACGGATAGGGCTTTGTTGTTGCTTGGTGTACCGGGAACGGCGAAATCTTGGGTTTCTGAACATTTGGCGGCGGCGATTTCGGGTGATTCAACGCTGTTAATTCAGGGTACGGCGGGAACGAGTGAGGAAGCGATTCGTTATGGTTGGAATTATGCGAAGTTATTGGCTGATGGTCCTTCGATGGCGGCTTTGGTTCAAAGTCCGTTGATGCGGGCGATGGAAGATGGCAAAATTGCCCGTGTGGAGGAGTTGACGCGCATTCCCGCAGATGTGCAGGATACATTAATTACTGTGCTTTCCGAGAAAACACTGCCGATACCTGAACTGAATTCTGAGGTGCAAGCGCGGAAGGGTTTTAGTGTGATAGCGACTGCAAATGACCGTGATAAGGGTGTAAATGAACTTTCTAGCGCTTTGAAACGCCGTTTTAACACGGTAGTTTTGCCTTTACCAAAGACTGTAGATGAAGAAGTGGAAATTGTGCAGTTACGGGTGGAAAGTTTGGGAAAAGCTTTAGAATTGCCAGCCGAACCCCCAGCGTTAGAGGAAATTCGCCGCATTGTGACTATATTTAGAGAATTGCGTAGCGGTGTTACGGAAGACGGGAAAACCAAGATTAAATCGCCTAGTAGTACTTTGAGTACAGCGGAAGTTATTTCTGTTGTGAATAATGGTATGGCACTATCGGCGCATTTTGGCGATGGAAATTTACAAGCAGCAGATGTTGCTTCTGGGCTGATTGGCGCGGTGATTAAAGACCCAGTGCAGGATAAAGTAGTTTGGCGCGAGTATTTGGAAACGGTGGTGAAAGAAAGGGATGGGTGGAAGGATTTATATCGCGCTTGTCGGGAGGTATCTTAGAGGAAAGCAAATCGCATTCGCCTTTAGGCGTTCCCGGAGGGTAGCCGCAAAGACGCAAAGATTTGTAGGTTGGGTACGCTGTGCGTACCCAACATGAATATATATAAGATGAGCAAACCTAACTTTCAAGCAATGAACCAAAAAGAGTTGCACGATTATGTTCTTACTCATCGAGACGATCAAGAAGCCTTTTATGCTTATGTAGACAAGCTACATACAGAGGGTAATTGGATTGAAATGCCTCCGTTACAGTCATTAGAGGATTTAGAAAATTATCCGGAGTTCAAAGCGCGTTTTCGTAATAGTTCCGAGCCGCGAGATAATGTAGTCTAGTCTTAATATGCAGACATTTTATGCGATCGCCTGAATTAGACATTTTTTTTGCCAAAACGCGATCGCGTTTGAAAAAGCATTTCAATAAGTGATGTGTTTTGATTGACTCCTCACCCTTTTTACCATGACCATTCACATCTTCGGTATCCGCCATCACGGTCCCGGTTCAGCACGCAGCCTGCGTCAAGCCCTAGAAACCCTTGAACCAGATACAATCCTCATCGAAGGACCACCCGATGCCGAATCAATATTGCATCTGGTAGGTTCCCCCGCAATGCAGCCACCAGTCGCATTACTCATATATGTACCAGATAAGCCCCAAGAGTGCGTTTATTATCCGTTTGCCATCTTCTCACCAGAATGGCAAGCACTGCATTACGCCTTAACTAATAACATCCCCGTCCGCTTTATGGACTTACCCTTAGCGCACCGGATGGCGATAGGGGACAAGGAGACAGGGAGACAAGGGGACAAGGAGGACAAGGAGGACAAGGAGGATAATTCTTCTTTCCCCCCATCCCCCCCTCTCCCCATCCCCCCCACTCCCCCACTCCCCTCCTCCCTCGCTGAAGATCCGCTCTTGTGGCTATCTAAAGCCGCAGGTTACAGCGACGGCGATCGCTGGTGGGAACACATGGTAGAACAACGTCATAACAGCGTTGATTTGTTCGCCGCCATCCTCGAAGCAATGACCGCTGTGCGTCAGGATACACCGCCATTAACAGACCCTATAGAAGCACAGCGCGAAGCATATATGCGGAAAACTATCCGCGAAGCTGAAAAAACTGGCTTTCAAAGAATTGCAGTTGTCTGTGGCGCTTGGCACGCTCCAGCACTTTCCGATATATCAAATGTTAAAGAAGATACAGCACAACTAAAAGGACTACCCAAGATAAAGGTAGAGGCGACTTGGATACCTTGGACTTACAGACGTTTATCTTATAACAGTGGCTACGGTGCCGGTATAGAATCGCCCGGTTGGTATCATCATCTTTGGGAATGGGGACAAGGGAGACAAGGGGACAAGGGAGACAAGGGGACAAGGGAGACAAGGGGACAAGGGGAGGACACTTCCGTGCGGGGGTTCCCCCCCGTTAAGGAACGTGTCCGTGGACAAGGAGGACAAGGAGGCAATTTTTCTTTATCTCCCTTGTCTCCCCCCTCCCCCTTGTCTCCCTTGTCTCCCCCCTCCCCCCACTCCCCACTCCCCAACGCCAGTCGCTACAAACTCCTCCACCCCCGCAACGCGCTGGCTCCTCCCCACTCCCTAGTCCCTATTCGCTGGATGACGCAGGTTGCACATTTGTTACGCGAACAAGGTTTAGATGCTTCCTCAGCGCATGTAATTGAAGCGGTGCGGTTGGCGGAATCTTTGGCGGCTTTGAGAAATCGCCCTCTCCCAGGTCTTTTTGAATTAAATGAAGCTACCCAAGCTGTGCTTTGTTTTGGCAGCGATTTACCGATGCGTCTGATTCACGATCAACTCATAGTTGGCGATCGCCTGGGCAAAGTCCCACCAGAAACGCCGATGGTGCCGTTGCAACAAGATTTAATCCGGCAACAAAAACGTTTGCACTTCAAGGCAGAAGTAACCGAAAAGACGCTAGATTTAGATTTAAGAAATAATAATGATTTAGAGCGATCGCACTTACTACACCGCCTCAATCTTTTAGAAATTCCTTGGGGACAACTTCAACTTTCAAGTAATAAAAAGGGTACTTTTCACGAATTCTGGCGTTTGCAGTGGCATCCAGAATTTGCTGTTAGCTTAATTGAAGCTGGTATTTGGGGCAATACTGTTAAAGATGCTGCTGCGAATATTGCTTGTAACAAAGCAGATGCAGCAAATGATTTGCCAACACTGACAAATTTTTTAAATCAAGTAATATTATCTGATTTAGCTGATGCCGTTAGTTATCTAATGTCGCGTTTGGAAAATGCTGCGGCTTTAGTTAGTGATGTCACACATTTAATGGCAGCATTACCACCATTAGCAAATGTACTGCGTTACGGTAACGTCCGCTCATCAGATACCAAGATGATAACTCATGTAGTTGATAAGTTAGTAACGCGAATTTGCATTTCTTTACCCGGTGCTTGCGCTTCCTTGGATGACGATGCAGCAGCAGCAATGTACGATAATGTGATGAAAGTTAATAGTGCGATCGCTTTACTGCAAAATGAAGAACACATAACATCTTGGCAACAAGTATTATCGCAAATTTCCGACAATGAAAGACTACATAAACTAATCGCTGGTTGCTGTTGTCGTTTATTGCTAGATGCTGGTATTTTTAACGCCGATGAAGCAGCGCGACGCATGAAATTAGCGCTTTCTCTTGCCACAGTTCCACCCCAAGCAGCTGCCTGGGTAGAAGGATTTCTCAAAGGTAGTGGTTTATTGCTTTTACATGATGATATCCTTTGGCAAGTTTTAGACAATTGGATAACTCAATTACCTAGTGAATTGTTTACCGCTTTGCTACCATTATTGCGACGCACTTTTAGCAATTTTACCGCACCAGAAAGGCGACAAATAGGTGAAAAAGTCAAACTTGGACTCTACCCAAAAACTACATTAAATTCTCCAAATATTCGCGAATTTGATGAGGATAACGCCGCTGTTGTCTTGCCTATTATCGCTCAATTGTTGGGAGTGTAAAAACACCTTCAGCTATGCTGCTATGCTGCTATGCTGCTACATAAAACCTGGACAATGCCAGACATTGCTGATAGACGTTAGGAAAGGAACGTCTCTACAATATGTGTGATTTGCAAAGGATATCACTTATAAAATTGCGAAAATCCAGTCCTTGTCACCAAGCTTTTAACATTTTTGTTATTGGGACGTGCTTTTTTTCGGAATCGGCTCTATTTTTTAATTCAACAGTGGCTTGGGAGTAGTGCGATCGCGTGCAGCTTTTTCTTCTGTGCTTGTACATCCCTCGATCGGTTACTTTCACACCAGGGGGTGATCGCTCGCGTGACAATGCTGATAAAGCACCGTCGCATTCCGGAGGGAGTTTATCAAGCGTAAAACTGTCAAACACTCTTCGCTCTTGGCTGTTATCGCACTCTGTACCCTGTGCTGTGAAAGTAACCGCTTGTGAGGAGTTATCCTTAATTACTACGAAAACGTCTTTTACTTTGTTTGTGTCTAGCAACTGCTTTACGCTTATGTTTTTGCAGAGGTGTTTCAAAGTGGCGATGCTTTTTCATGTCTGGAAAAATCCCAGCTTTGGAAACTTCTCGTTTAAATCGGCGTAATGCTGACTCTATTCCTTCATTTTCTCCGGGAATTATTTGGGTCATTGTATCTCCAATTAAATTGATGTTTTGGGGTTTCACAAAAAGTAGACAAAAATGGCATAAGCCTTCAAGGGTTCTCTTAGACGCTTGTCTGCGACACGCTCCTTGATGTGCGAACATCTGTAAAATGTCGTGGGGGACCCTTGGATCTAGTAAACGAACGCTTGTGCCATTTTTGTCCAGCATCAGACTTAGGGGTGGTGAGCAAAAAAGGGCAGACAAGGAGTCTACCCTTAAGACCAACGAGTTAAACTCTTGCTCTTAAAGCTTAGTAGCGACCTCGAGAGTATCCTCCACCACCACCACCTCGTCTGTCAGAGGAACCTCTGTCTTCACGGGGTTTAGCTTTATTAACTTTTAAGCTACGACCCATCCAATCAGCGCCATCAAGGGCTTCAATTGCCGATGTTTCTTCGTCCTCTTTTGCCATTTCTACAAAGGCAAAGCCTCTCGGACGACCTGTTTCGCGATCGCTAGGTAGCTGAACGCGATTTACTGTGCCGTATTCACCAAAAGCTCGCTTTAGGTCTTCTTCTGTAACTTCATAAGATAGATTACCGACATAAATGGACATAAAACATCTCCAAGAAATCTTAAATGTAGAGATTTAGATTCAGGAGAGACTTTATTAAAACGAGTCATATCACCGAAAATAATACTCAATTAAACACAAGTCTAACACACAAAGCGTGATTCTTAGTTGCTTGATCGCGCATTATGTCGGTTACTTTCAAAGCAAGCGAAAGTTTTTCCTTGTATGTTATGCGATCGCACTTGGGCAGTGCGCGGCTACCCCATCCTACCAAAGAATTTGTTAATAACTTAAGTTAAGACTTCCACATAAGCGCGATCGCGTTTACGATAAGCACCAAATACATTCGACTCTGGGCTGCTCAGTTTGAGTATATCAGCACTTAGAGCAACAGAAAACGCCCGCTCAGGTATGATCTCAAAAATATTCATACAATAAATTTATTACTTAATCATAAATCGTTATGAAAATTTACTTTTACACCAGTCGTGAAAAATACGGTTGTTTCTCAAACTTTTCCGCACACGGCTTTGAATTAGATGGGTTATATTGGTCTACCAGCGAACACTATTTTCAAGCGCAAAAATTTCCCGGAACAGCTGATGCCGAACAAATTCGCTTAGTGAAAACACCAAAAGAAGCAGCGAAAATGGGACGCGAAAGAACTCGTCCCCTGCGTCTAGATTGGGAACAAGTTAAAGATGATATTATGCGTCAAGCAGTGTTACGAAAATTTGAAACTCATGCGGATATCCGAGAAATTTTACTTGACACAAAAGATGCAGAAATAATTGAAAATTCCCCGATTGATTATTACTGGGGTTGTGGTGCTAATGGCAGTGGTAAAAATAAGTTGGGAATAATTTTAATGGAAGTGCGAGAAATATTGCGCCATACTTATCATACAAACGCTGATAATAGCTTAAGTCAATAATATTATTTATATTGATAATGCAATATTCTTGCACTCATTGATAAGTCTTTGCGTCTAGAGTGTCTATTGCGTGAAACAAAAAATCGGCTAAGAGGAGGATTGAGACTTTGTTTAATTTCACCTTTAATGGCGATGCAGCACAGTAAGTAAGATTGTATTTCTCTATAGAGCGAAAGCTATGAAATACTGTAAATGGTTTTGGGATGAATCCCTTGGTGGTGTCTTTGATGAGTGGGGTACTAGTACTTACTTTATGGAAATTAATGATAATTCACGCGTCGTCAGACAAATAGAAGTTTACGAAAACGGAAACGTTCTATTTTATGATGCTACTCACTTCGGAGATAATTACGGCATGTTAAGTGATAAACGCATGTCTAAGAGGATGTTTGAAAAGTAGGGGTCTATTGTAAGAAAGCTCACAAGGTTTATGCTGAAATTTGTAGACATCAGCACCTTATGAGCGAATGACTAAAGCATATCCTAATGATCTAACGTGGGAG
>JAESGF010000114.1_pt1 | contig 66689 bp, 57 predicted proteins | sample 9269621 | NCBI WGS metagenome assembly JAESGF01 (sample SAMN14515066, study PRJNA621663) | algae metagenome | isolation source: Tolypothrix carrinoi HA7290-LM1 and co-occurring heterotrophs from dry rock... | place: USA: Makauwahi cave, Kauai, Hawaii | collected 2011-01-06
ACTTACTTTCCAATTATCTAATCGAGCAACTAAAACGTCCGGACATTGTTATGTCTATAGTTTAGTTTTTAGGCGCTCGGCGCGGCGCAGCCGCGCCATTGCTTGTGCCAGTTGCGTAAGTCCTGACAAAAACTAAAGCATTTACTATCTCCAAAATAGCAAGTGATTGGTATATTTCCTTTTCATATGAAATTGAACAAAAAATCACAGAAAAAAAACATGATTTTGTTGGGGTAGATTTAGGAATTAAAACTCTTGCTACTTTATCCACTGGAGTTGCATTTATTAACCCGAAAGCCTTCAGAAAAGCTCAAAATAAACTTGCACGTCTACAACGTCAACTACAACGTAAAATTCCAGGGAGTAATCGATACAAAAAACAGTCTCTAAGGATAGCTTCATGCCATAGACGTATTGCTAATATCCGTCGTGATGCGACTCACAAAGCGACTACATTTATATGCAAAAACCACGCAGTAGTAGCTTTGGAAGATTTAAATACCTCTGGTATGATGCAAAATCATAAATTAGCTGCTGCTGTGGGTGATGCAAATTTCTCTGAATTCCGTCGCCAAATCGAATACAAAGGAGAACGTTACGGTGCTGAGGTCGTTTTCGTAGATAGATTTTATCCATCTTCAAAAACATGCTCAAACTGCGGTGAAATTCAAGATATTACTTTATCAGAGCGTGTTTATACATGTCAGAAATGTAAACACACTTCTTGCCGAGATTTAAATGCATCCAAAAATTTAGAAAGATATGCACGGTTGGCTAAACCCTGCCTGGACGCAGATGGTTAATTGCGCCGACGCAGCCAAATGAAGCGTTAAGTAATGTCTAGGTTTGTCTAGATTTTATGTAGCAGTAAAAGAAATAATCATAAAAGAACTGCGCTCCTTGAATGTGTAGATTGCATAATGTTGATTTATTTAATCTATTGAAAGAGCGAATTTGTTTAACAACTTATGAGGGGAGAACCTCTGTCTAGGGAATGATTTGGGTTGGGAGCCAAATGAAGTAATAATAGAATGCTAAATAAAAATCGAGATTGTATTCTATGAAACGGAATTATTTAACGAAAGGGCTTTCGACTGTGGGACGCTTTCTGGCTACAAGTCTGTTTTGTGTGCTTGCTGTCGCCTTCGTCTGGCAGGGTGCGTTTTTCTCAAACACCGCAGCAATGGCTAATCCGGCTGTAAACTTAATCGCCGAAGCAGACGCAGGCGATCAAATTAAAGACAAAGTTAATGAAGGTGCTGAAGCAGCCAAAAATTTCGTCCGAGATTCACAAGATAAAGTTAAGCAAACTGCAAGGAAAAATGCCTCTAAAGTTGACGAAGCAACTGACAATGGTAATTTGATTGAGGGCAAAGCAAAAAGAGATAAGGCTACAATTGAAAAGAGAGCAAACGAAGATGCAGCAAGGACCCAGAAAGTAATAGACAAGGAAAAGAATGTTGTTGAAGGCGTTGTTGATAAGATCAAGGATGTTTTTGGCAAATAGAGAATAGATAGGCGCTGTTGATAGTAAGCAGGTACAAGACAACGCGCCTACGTTAAAAATAGGTTATACGTTCAGATTTGGAAAAACTGGACGTATAAACCGTGAAAAAACCGGGATTATCGCTTCATATACAAGCGCGTATAACCAAAAATCTTCGAGTTGAGTGAAATTATTACGACTGCGATCGCACTATTTCAAGCAATCGAACCAGAGCGATCGCAGTATTCGGACTCTCAAGGATTTCGCTATCAAATCTCGATAACGTCAAAGAATCTCAAATGGTTCAATTGTGATTATTTGAATTATCCTGATAATTCTACTTTTTAATCTTGAGATTCTTCGGAAATTGGTTGTGATTCGCTTTCCGGTTCTATGATGACTTTCGGTTGAGGTTTAACAGGTTTTGGACCCCGCGCTAGGGCTGGATTAACCGATTGCCTGGATTCATCTTTAAAGGATGCTTTTTTGCCTCTACCCTTTGAGCGGTCATCACTTTGTTTTGAGCTTTTGGGATTGGATTGAGGAGTCGGCATAGAATCCGAATTTTCTGACTTGCTGTCATTACCTGAAGAGGGCTGACGTTCCGATTTTTTGATTGGGCGTTCTACCATTGTTAAATTTTGTTAATTTACTTGTCTAGTATATCGCTTTGGCAATGCGTGAAAGTTGCGATCGTGGATGAATTCTATTTCTTTATCGGGAAGTTTCAATTTCGTTGCCCGGTTTCATTTATTTGAAAGGTTAAGGTCATGTTGCCTACTGACGCTATCCGTGTTTCAATCCCGCAAGCGGGTTTCATTTTTTTGAAAGATAGCGCACGCCGCATTTTCGCTCACGAGCTATAGTTTCAATCCCGCAAGCGGGTTTCATTTATTTGAAAGTAACTATGCATTTGCATAAAAGCGATCGCTCTTAATTTGTTTCAATCCCGCAAGCGGGAATCATTTATTTGAAAGTGGTGAAAAATTAGGCGTTAAGTTTGAATATCCCGTTTCAATCCCGCAAGCGGGAATCATTTATTTGAAAGTTTCTGGTATGTCGTAATCTGGTGATGAATTGGCAGGGTTTCAATCCCGCAAGCGGGAATCATTTATTTGAAAGTCAAAAGAGCCGCAAAGCTTGGCGTAAATAATTCCTTGTTTCAATCCCGCAAGCGGGAATCATTTATTTGAAAGACGGGTTCTTCCTTTTCGATTGGGGGGCAGACTTAATGTTTCAATCCCGCAAGCGGGAATCATTTATTTGAAAGTGGGACTGGGGACAGCGAGTAAGTTACGCAAGTGTTTCAATCCCGCAAGCGGGTTTCATTTATTTGAAAGGGCAGATCGACAGTACTATGCTGACGTTGCATGGCGGTTTCAATCCCGCAAGCGGGTTTCATTTATTTGAAAGAACTGATGTAGATGATCGAGCCACAGCAGTTAATGTGTTTCAATCCCGCAAGCGGGTTTCATTTATTTGAAAGTCAAGAATAGATTTGCGATTATTTCTGTTTTCAAGTTTCAATCCCGCAAGCGGGTTTCATTTATTTGAAAGTGGAATGTTTCTTTTTTGATGAAACCGCTTGTACTTGTTTCAATCCCGCAAGCGGGTTTCATTTATTTGAAAGTGGGACTTTATTCCGACGACTAGATGCTGCGAGAGTTTCAATCCCGCAAGCGGGTTTCATTTATTTGAAAGAATTTCAGGATTATTTCAAAGGATTCCTGTTTGCAAGGTTTCAATCCCGCAAGCGGGTTTCATTTATTTGAAAGGTAAGTTCCTGTGCTATACACTATCAGTTTTAGTTTCAATCCCGCAAGCGGGTTTCATTTATTTGAAAGTAGGACACGAGAAACATATTCTCGATTTTATAAATGGTTTCAATCCCGCAAGCGGGTTTCATTTATTTGAAAGTTGACTTAAAAATAGCAAATGAATACCGGAAAAGTTTCAATCCCGCAAGCGGGTTTCATTTATTTGAAAGAGTTCGGAGACTTAGAGAAAATGGGGGGACAACATAGTTTCAATCCCGCAAGCGGGTTTCATTTATTTGAAAGAAGAAATAGATGAGACAACTTTGACTTACTTTGATCGTTTCAATCCCGCAAGCGGGTTTCATTTATTTGAAAGTGAAGGCTGAGTTGTTACGCGAACATTCTATAATCGTTTCAATCCCGCAAGCGGGTTTCATTTATTTGAAAGTCCTGCTAGCCACGACTCAATTATAGAGCCATTTACACAACCACTTTTGGCATGTCTCTGTAAAAAGTCCATTTCAGCCATCGTGAATCACTCTCCCCAAAGATATCAGAACTGCTATAAGTATTGATTTTTCAAGGTTCTGAGCAGTTTGGCGCAAAGAGCGGTATTTTTGCCCGTGCTTTGAGCCGCCAAAAAATCTTTCAGCAAGCAACATTATAATATGATAGTTTCCTCCTGTCTGGGCTTGTCCGAACCATAAGTAATGGTTTTCTTGACCGCACCAGCATCCAAAACGTAGATGCGTACTGAATCTTCAGCCGGTTTAATCAAACTCTCGATTTTGATTTTCAGTTTAGCAAATTGCATGGCATTGAGGAAGCATTCAAATATGCTGTACTGCGTCCACTTGCCATAACCAGATAGCAGACTGTGCAGCTTTTTTCGGCGTTTATTACCAGCCTTTGTATCAGGGATGTCGTAAATTACTAAGTAAAATAACGTACTCATCGTAGTGCCAAAGGTTTATAAACAACACCTTCCTGTAAGTGGCGGCTTAACAATCGTGCTTGCAATTCAATTGCACGGCGGTAGTGGCAGCGATAGCCAAAGGTGGGATGCTTAAACTCATCATTCATTTTGCGTTCCCAGCAATTGAGGAATTTTTTTCGCCCTTTTTCGCACAAGCGAAACGCACCCAAGCTGTCAGCAAAATCATCTGGCTGCAATTCTTTGTGACTGATAACTGAGAGAATCAGGTTATCGGCAATTAACGGTCGAAATTCCTCCATTAAATCCAATACCATTGCTGGTTGACCGCGTGTGGTTTCGTGTAGATAGCCGATGTAGGGGTCTAAACCTGCCATGTGTACAGCTGCTGTAACTTGTACTTGCAATAGTCCATAAGCAAATCCTAGCAATGCATTCACCGCATCCAAAGGAGGACGGCGATTTCTGCCGTTAAAAGTCCACTGTTCGTTGAGCATTGCTGACCAACAAGCGAAATATTCCCGTGCGGCTAACCCTTCGACACCCCTAACTTCATCAAGGGTCGTTTGTTCTTTAACCAGCTGTTTGCGAGATTTGAGGGGATTATCTTTTTGATCGTGGCGGTAGAGAACGGCGTACTGGTTGTGAATTTTACCTGCGACTATGCTTTTAACGAGTTCCAAGCGATGTTGTTCGTCGTAATAAGCTGCATATTGTGCCAGCCGTAGTTGACCGTTACGCGAGTAGGCAGGAAGCGCGGAGCCTAAATATTTACCAAAGCTTGAAAGGTAATGTACTGGCATCCCCAGTTCTAAAGCATACACTAAAGCATCACCTGTAACCTGGGGATTTCCCATTAACACAACTTGTTCCACGGTTTGTGCGGGAACTGAATGTTTCTGCCAAGCACCATCTTCTTGCTTTAACGCGACTTTAAATGCTTCCGCAGTTTTGCTTAAAACTGCGTCGGGTTGGGTGACATAAAGAACAGACATATTTATACCTCAAGGCGTAATTTTTTGATTTCTTTTGGCAGGCAAATTTTCTGCAAGCTGCAATCTCGACATTTTTTAGGATGGTCGATAGGTGGTGGCATTGTTTGCGCGATCGCATTACGTGCAGATTGAATAGCTTGTTGCGTAGAACGGGAAAATGCGGGTGTAAAATCTACACGCTGGCGACGACGATTGGCATAATAGAAAATTTCGCCATAACTAATCGTGTTGCGAGTGCGTTCTTCGAGACACAACGCTGCACCGCAAAGCTGAAAGTGGTCGCACAGATGATTCGCCATCCGACCTTTTTTGAATTCTACGGGAATGAGTTGGTTGTCTTTTTCCTCAACAGCATCGATAATGCCGTAAATGTGCAAGCGATCGCTCCACACCCATTGATGGCGATAAACTACTTTATCACCCTCCGTATATTGACCCTCTGTGTCTACATTTCGGTGTAAATGGCGACCAAGAACCAGATGTTCGTTATCAGCATTTTCTCCCAGTTCGTATTCCAAGTAGAAGCGACGAGGGCAGTATTCCCAAGCATTTAAATATGCCAAAGGTAGTGAGTATTGTTCGTTCATTTGCGTTTGTGCGATCGCTTTAAATTGATCTCATTTCTCAAGGCTTCTTTATGAGTGCCTTTTACTTGTTGCATTAATTGCGTTTGTCCCATACCCATTGAAGTTTTGCGTCCAACTCCCGAAAAAAAGGCAAAATTGGCAAGGATAGTTGCAATTCGAGCCACATCTACCTCACCGAAGCGATAGCGCACCCAACCCTGTGCGCCAATTTCTGCACCTCCTTCCATTTTCAGGGCGTAGGTTTTCAAGTCGTATGCTGATACCAATGCATTCCATTCCTGGAGTGGAAGTTGATATTCAGATGGTGCGAAGGCATTCCAGCGTCGGTGCAGCGAGTTAAATACTAACTCTGGCAGCGGAAACGTTTGAACGCTTTGATTTTGTTTGAAACTAGTGGGGGAAAGAAAATGCAATTCGATATCGGTCAAAATTTGCGGGGGATGTGACAGCAACCCGTAATCTGCTGAAAGAGCGAGTCGATGCGTACCCGGTAGCGCGTACATATTGCGTAGCACGAAGGGGAAATTTGCTAATACAAGAGATTGCTTTTCCGATTGTTCAAACCCGCGTAATAGCGGTTCGATTAAGCGACCATCTAATATCCCAATGCGAAAGTAAAAAAAGTCCCCTACTTGCGTACCCGACGGACGACGATTTCCCAATAAACCGGAAATACTCAAGGGTGAATTTTGGCTGGAATGAACTATGGACGCAGCTTCAGGATTTCCCAACGCTAGCCATTGTAAAACTAAAGCGTGAAGCGATCGCGATAAAGTTGGTGGTATATCTCCAACATCAGCAGCGGCAAGTCCGACAACGATTGAGTGTAATGTTGGGGAGTTATGCAGTTGCTGCAACATTTCCGGCTCCATAGAATGTCCCTAATGGTAAACAAATCTGTTCGGGTAATTGGGGTAATTGCGATTTGAACTCTTTCCAATCTTCTCCTTTTACTTCGCAATATTCACCACGCAATTGAGCTTGGCTAACTAAACTCACTGGGGGCATAACAATGCGGTTGTACAATAGCATTTGGGTATCGTTTGGTAAATCCAGTGGGTTTAATGGATGTAAACATACATATTCCCCCGATTTAAATTCCAATACTGAATCGGGAATTTTGACTACCTCAACATGGATTTTAGCAGCCCATTTTCCCAGCCGTATCCAACGCGGAAAGTTGATAGTTTCTGGTGCAACAATATATGTGCGATATGAGCTGCCAACTGCTAATTCTTTAGCACGACCGTAGTTAATAGGATAATTTTTATCTGCTCCTTTCTCGCCGAATTGTTTAGATTTACCGTAATACCCAACTTGAGCCGCTTTGAAAGTATTAATTTGATAAGACCAAGTAATGGGCTGTGCCGGAAACACATAAATTCCGGCTTGATTTAAGTGCAATAAATTTTGTTCGGCTTTGCCATCCAAATAAGTTGGTTTTTGTGCCAATTCTCCTTGGAGACGGTAAGGTTGGGGAATATATTTGATTCCGAATAATGCAAAACTCAGCGCCCAATTGTGCAAATTTTTTTCGGTTTCATAGAGGATTCCCATCTCCCGCGTGGCAAAAAATACATTGTCATGCAGCGTCAGAATGCAATGATAAAGTGTCATAGAAAATCATACCATTTTAGATTTTGAATTTTGGATTTTAGATTCTCTCGTTCCCATTTGCATCTGAATAACTTTTAAACTCTGCGTTCCTCCGCGCTTTACTCTGCGCTTCTCTGCGTTAAAAAAGATAATTCAAATGCAAACAAATTAGATATAAGAACGAGACAATCAATACCTCTAATCTTTCTTACCTTTTTTCTTCAGCGCACCAAAAGATTCTGCATAAGCTTTGGTTTGCGCGTATAGTGCGGTCATATTTTCAAATAATTGCGCTTCGTCTTGGTACAGCGTACTTACTTCATCAAGTAAGTCATCTAACTGCGAACCAAAAACTAATTTGGTTTTGCGTACTGGTTCATCATTAAGTAAAGTATTTGTCACAACTTGTACCTGATGTAATATATCACCAATTGGAGCATTTACATCGCCTTTTAATGCATCATAGAGAGTCTGAGTATAATGCAAATTACTGAAAATTTCGCCATCACAGAAGGCAATCCCCGCAATGTAATTCTTCATTGTTCCCGTGCGTGATTCTTGAGCGCCGTATCGTTTGGTGCGTAACAAATTTCCCAACACATAAATAAAACCTTCATAGGTAGTATCTCGTAAGGTTTCAATAGTAGGAAATGTCACTTCGGGTAAAACGTGGTCTAATTCATTGATGCTATGTCGCATTTCTCCACCTTCTTTGTTCATGGTTCCGGCTTCCGAAAGAGCATTAAAAGTAAAGCTTCGATGAGATTGTTCGTAAGCACTCAATGAAAATGCAGAATCTGAGTAAACTTTAGAACGTTCTGAACCGCCATCACCAATTGCAAAGCCGTAGATAATACAATCTGGACATTTTTTACACTGTTTATTCTCCATATTGTATTCGCAGTATTTATCTTTATTTGATTCATCAGCAGTGGTAAGATTTAAACCACGGAGTAATTCGCGTCCAGCAAGCCTTTCGGGAGTGGTTTGCTTGCGTTTGAACATTACCAAACGACTGATTTTTTCTTTATTTTTTACTCCAGCTTGAGTGCGTGCGGTGTTAAGAATGCCATCTGTTTGCAAAACTGGAAATGATTGGCTGTGACGCAGCATAATAAAGTGGATATACTTGCCTGTTGCCAAGCGAGGAAATGCAGATTGAAATTGTGGTTTTAAGCTTTCTAAAAGTTTCATGATTCTTCTCCTTGTAATTTAGATTTAGATGAATTTTCTTGCAGTGCTAACCAACGATAAGCAAATTCAGCGCCGGATTTGATGCGATTGCGATTTTCTTGAAGTAACGCGCGATCGCCTTTATAAAGTCCAATAAACAATTCCTTGACGCAGGTAGTTATAAAAGCATGAATTGCAGTCAATTCTCGTGCTTCTCTTGTGGCAAGATCTACCGATTTATCCATTATCAATGGACGTTTATAGACTTCTTGACGTTGTATGGCATCTTTGATTTGTCCGGCAGCTTGTAAAATCAAATCTTCCTCATCAACTTGTTGCGGCACAGTCAGAATTACTTCCAAAGCTTTAGATATTGGTAGTAATATTGTGTAACTTGATTCGCCCAATTTAGCTTGGTAAAATGTCCGATATTCTCGTACTAACTTTTCCATCAGTTTCATCAAATATATTCCTCCTACTTGGAATGATTCATTTTCTTCTTTTACCCAGACTTGGGCATATTGCCAATAACGTTGTACTTCTTCATTACTAGGACGTTCCTTTTTATTACTACGCAATCCTTCATTAGCTAAAGCAAAAATATTCAGCACATTGGTGCTAACTTCTCTCACGGTTTTAATTAAATCTCGCCACTTTGCATCAGGTGGTGAACTGCGGGTGTCTAAATGCAAGCTGTAAGCTATTAAAAGCCTCTGTATTGCACTTGAAAAGTCTTGAATTCGCAAGGAAGTTGATAAACCCAATAAATTCCAAAATCCAGCCGGACCATCCAGAATTACTGATTCTTTAAAGTCGCGATCGCTGTTATAAAGCGGTACAGAACTGCTAGTAGCTATTACTTTTACTCCTAGCAACATCGGAAGCGTCAAAGCTATAAAAGCAGGTTGTACCCAAGCATCTGTAAGGGTTTTACCGCGTGTTGTTGTGTAACTCATCGCCATAAATGGCAACTCTTCTGTAGCATATTTATGCTTATCTTGTTCAAAACGACCCGATTCTGGTTCATCTGGTAGCCAACTAACAGATTGCAATCCCCTGTAATTCATACCTGCTTCCAGCCACTTTTTACGCACATCCCAAAGATTTACCTGCTTCATATCGTTGACTAATAATTTGATAGCAGCAGCAGTTTGAGGTGAATAAACATAAGCGGGAAAAATATACAAAAATATAGGTTGCTGTTCTTCAAGTTTGCCTGCTGGGACTGACCAAAATGCTTGACGCAATAACATTTCTAAAGCCCAGATTTTAGAAATTCCGCGTTTAATCTGCCGACCCCCAAGGGCATTTTTATTACTGTATTGCTGGGGTTTAAATAATACAACAGAGTCCATTTGGTCTTCTGATGCAAATTCCCCAGAACTGAGAGAACAAATTGGTTGTTTCGCAGCTTTAGTTTTAGCATCACTATATGCTGCAAATTCATCTGCAAATGCCGGTTGTTCTGTTTTCCATCCTTTGACTTCTAAATAGTGAGTTAGATAACTATAAAATATTTCCCGAATGGGGCTATGATGTTCGGGAAGTAAGTTGTTATCGCTAGCCCAAGTTGCTAAATCTTCTGCCCATTGATTGAGCTTTTCTGTAACATCTTCAGGTTTGAAAGTGGGATTATTGGCTACATAATAAGCTGCGGCTTGATACCAACCATAATTTACTCCCCCTGATTGTACTTGTGTTTCTTCCGGTGATATTTTGTCTTGGATTTCTAAAGTATTTAGCATCCAAGTGATATATTCTGGAGAGTTACCAAAAAATTCTTTTTGAGTCAAAAAGATGAATTCAGCAATGCGATCAGCACGAATATCTGCACCTTGCTTGAGAAATTCTTTTTCTGATTCACTCAAAGATAACTTTTCTAAACGTTTCGGTGTTGCTGGGTCTTTGATATTATTAACACGAGCCGCAATGACATTCGCAAGTTGGGGAATCAATTCAGCAGCCGAAAATAATTCTAAGGTTTGAGGAGCAACTTTTAAACCCTTTCCATCTCGTTTGAAACCGATTTCTCCACCCAACATTCTACTACCTAAAACACCGCTTACCTGCTTCCAAATAAACTCTTGCAGTTTTAATCTGTCGGGTGTTTCACTATCATTAGGTGCAAGATAAACTACACCTTGAGCAAAAAATAAAAGCGGTTCCCATCCTAAATTTTTGGCAAAATTTACTGTGGCGTTGTGGATACCGTTAGTCAGGATGCCTAAAGTATCCCGCAGACGATGGTATACTAATTTTCTGTCAATACGCAAATAACTCAGGTGTTCGCGCAGGCGATCGCCTCCTGATTTTGTATCAATTTCTCCAGGGTCTTTCAAGTGAACTGCAATATCCCCAAAGCCGAGAAGATGGCGTAGAGGTGACTTGAGACGACGAGAATCGCTGATTTTAAATTTTTCTCCCCAGTAGAGATTTGTTCCGCATTTAAATTGGGTATTTTGTGCCAGAAAAGCAATATCTGAAAGATATTCTCGCCATTCTGACCAAAATAAATCAAAATCAAGTTTTTCTCCTAATTCTTGGCAAACTTCCAAAATTGCTGGAACATCCGAAGGATGAGGCGGTTTTTTAACTTGGCTGCGACAATGTTTGTCATAATCATGCAAGGTAATTCCCAAGCATAAAAGGCGCTTTTCGATATCTGATAAAGATAAATCTTTACTTAAATAAGGAATTAAATTCCAAGATGTCAGCAAAGCATTTAACACATGTACCATTAAACTTTGGTCGGGATCTTGCGACCATTTATGAGCATTTTCTCTGGCGTATTTATCGCCAATTTTAGATAATATTTGATAATGTGCATCCTCGGAACCTCCTAAGGCTGTAGCAAGAGAAAATTCTCTTTCCAATGCTGGCAGTACAGTCTGAATATATGAAAGTAGAATCGGGTCTGTATCTGCTGGTAAAGTTTCAATCAGCAGGGTTTGTAATAGAGTCATGATAATTTACCTAAAATATTGATGATTCAAATCGAGTTTGGAAAAACTTTTTTAATCGCCATTTCAGAGCTTCTAGTAGCAACGCATCTTGATTAAAAGCACAAGCGTAAGCTTGTTCCCCACCATCAGTCAAACGATACAAACCAAATAACGGATTGAGTTTGAGAATTTTACTAACTTCCCAGTGGCTATTTAGTGGCTTTTTAATGACAGGAACCAAAAAAGCAAGTAATTTATTTTGTTTCAAACAAGCGATAACATCAGATTGAGGATGTCCGATTATACTCAGCTTGTCTACTAAATAAAGTTGACAAAAATGCAATTCGCTACTCTTGCGGCTGCAATGCAAGCTAATATCTTCTCGTTTGTCTAGCCAACTTTGAACCCGCAGATAAACTTTGATATAATCCTCTGGAAATTCTTCTTCTCCATGACCAGATTTAGATGCTGCTTGCAGATATGTTTCTCGGTCTGTGACTTCTACCATTGCATAAGGTAAAAATCTCAACAGGTCATAAGTGTAAAATCTATTATTGTCCCAAACCGCAGCTTGTAAAGTCGAACCACCTCGAAACCGCAAAAGTTCTTGTTGCGTTGCTTTTTCGACATCAGTTTTTTGCTTTTTACACCAATAACCACGTACTGATTCGATGCTTTGGGAATAGACGCGCTGCAAATCTTCAGTCATGCGATCGCGTACAATTTGACTTACCTTGGCGTTTTCCTGACTCATCCGCGTCAGCATCCCCTGTGCTTGCAATGCACCCCAACGCTTGCGATATTCATCGAATTCTTTGGGTGGGTCAAATGCATAAGCGATGACATCTGTCAACTCGCTTCGTTCCACACTTTGACCGAGACTGAGTTTTTCTTGCAGTTTTGCCATTACCCAAGGTGTGCGATCGCCAACCAAAATAAAAGCTGTGTATGCAGAAAAGTCAGGATGTCTTCCCAAACGACCCAAACGTTGCACCATAGTTGCCGAGTCGCTACTCTCAAAAATCAACAGGTGAATTTTAAAGTCAACCCCAACATCCACCGCAGATGTTCCCACAATCAAAACTGGTTGCTTGGCATCTTTAAGTTTAGCTTGGATTTCTAACCTTTCGTGACGGTCAATGCGTCCGCTAATTTCTCTAACAATAACTTCTGGGAGTAATTCCTGAAGTTTCCGAGTTATCAAACCCGCTTTGGCAACAGAATTGATAATAATCAAACCTCTACCTTTCGACTCTGCATTCAATATTTTTTGAATATCAGAAGCCTTTTGGGTCAACCACGATAACGTATCTGTCTCTTTTAATTCCACAAACTCTAATTCAACACGTTGGAGAATTTGCCGATAGCCAGGAGTATCTTCACTCGCATAAACTCCCTCAATTTCTGCAATCTTAAACCCAGTTTGCCGCAGTTGGTCAATGAAACCTGATTTGGGAGTCGCGGAAGTAAACAAAAATCGTCTGGGACGTGACTGATTTTCTTGGGAACGACGGATCAGCGTCATGCTATTTAAAACCGCTGCTTCTTGATGCGGTCCGAAAATCGGAAACTCATCAAACACCCACAAATCTGGAAATTCTGCCAGCATTAAAGGTAGCAAGTCACCACCATAAGCTGAATCTCGATACTGGAAGTGAGTAATGTAATGAAAAATATCAGGATTGGTCAGCAAAAACGGTTTATGTTCGATAGCTAGTAATAATTCATGAAACTTATTACTTTTTTCTGCTTGTTTGACTCGACGACTTAGTTCTGCACCAAATAAGCGGTCAACTCGTTGAGAAGCATCCAAACCAAACAAATCATGATAGCGTTTTTGCTGTTCGGTCTGGTCTTCCACCAACTCGATGGTAGGATATAACCCCATTATGCGAAAATTAGGATCGAGCAATCCCGGTAACGAAGCACCTAGAGATTTTCCATCACCAGTTGCAGACTTATTAAAAATAATGTCTGCTTCCCCTTGGATAACGGCAGCACAAGTTTTTGCTTGGTGAGACGAGAGTGGGCAGGTGCAACCCGGAGGGGGTTTAAGATTGGATGCTTGTTGGTATACTTGACAAGTATATGTGCATCCCAGCGGACAATTGCCCACTCCCAGATTTAGTTGGGAGTAGAGAGGGTGTAAAAAAAGCTTCATTTCATTAACCCTGTGTTAGCTGAACACAGTTTATTACCCATTAGGGGAAAGTCGTAGTCAAAATTTGATATCAATCTTTATCTATTGAAGCTTTTGATATCAAATAGAGAAAATTACTAAATGCAAACTTTGCCAGCAATTTAAATTCAATTACTGGCGTATTGTACTACTTCTACAAAGTGAAGATAGCGAAAACACTACTTGTTGTTGGTTTCTACGTTACTACAATGTCGTAATCGTAGATAGAATACCCACACCCGAATCACCAGTATTTTCCGCAAGCTTCCTTTTGAAGGAGCTACAATTTAGCTTTAGTGCAACAAAGGAGGATTCAAATCCTTTTTCTGTGCATATATTCTGCAAGCCGTTACAGAAACCTGCTTCCAAGCGGATAATCGGATTCGGTTAGTGTTTCCTGTCGCCGTTGATTGTTCAAGCAACAAATCGTAACTTTGCTCAATATTGAGATGCAAAGATTCTGAAACTGTAGTAAAATTATGGTTCATTTGAGATTCAGTCCTTTTGGATAAATGACTAATTTGAGGCAAAAAGTATTGTTACTTGCCTCTAAGAATAAGAACTTTAAGTAACCTCCGTTGGAATGCCACTTCCTGCGGGGTTTTTGCTTAGGTTTTTACTCTTAATTAATTTTTACCACCTGCACGCCCATTAAGTCAAGATACTATTTGATTATATGTACAGTTACCAAAAAAACTCTAATCCGGCTTCTGCCGACTTACTTAATGGTATTATTTTGGTAGGAAAGGCGGTTTTGTTTAATGTAATGAGTTCCTGCAAGCGGGATTGAAACACTGTCCATTTTATCAACTAGCCTTTCCCAAAGATTAAACCATTAGAAGTTCCCTCGGACAGCAAGAGATACTTGCACCGCGAACTATGTCCTCGAACCAAAACAAAGATTACAACCAAATCGCCTTTGCCCTAGAAATCCTCAAACAGCTAGCAGAGAAGCCACGGAAGCGAGAAGAATTAGTTGACTTGCTATCTCCATTTATGGAAGCACACGGCAAGTCATCAGACGACATGGACATCAAGCAAAAACTCACCCGCACAATTCGCAAGCTGAGAGACTGCGGTATAGAAATTAAAAGTGCGCCTCACCATCCTTACGAACTGGTAGAGTCAAATTTCCCCGTTATTCTCTCAACCGAACAGCGACAGGCATTAGCACTAGCAGCTTATTTCTTTGCGGGGATGGGCTTTTCTTTCCAAGCAAGCCAAATTTTGCGGATTGGTAATCTCAAAGAATCTGACATTCCAGAATTTGTCAAAGTTAATTTTAGCCCTCCTGTTGATTACAGCGAGAACAAACTTGATGTTATTGTTCGCCACCTTCAGGAAAGATTTCAACAACAACGTCGTTATACTATTACCTACCAAAGCAACAAAGGAGGACAGCGTATTTGGGATATTGACCGCTCAGAATTGCGTTTTCATAACGGTGTTCTTTACCTTTTTGCATTTATTCCCGATTGGAAGTCGTGGCGATTTCCAACTTTCCCCAACATCGACCAAAATCATATATTTAGAGTAGATAGAATAGTTAATGTTGGTCCTGCTTCTGATGTACATTGGCTATCTTGCGAGTTCCCCAAGTTGGAAATTCACTACCGCATGAGTGGTGACTTAGCAAACTACCAACCCCGTCGCGAGGGAGAACAAGTAATTCATCGAGATGCGGAAGGTAAATTTGTTGATATTGCTACACTAGAAGATTATTGGTTTTGGTTTCGACAGCGAATGTTGCAATATGGGGCAAATGTTCAAATTTTAGCCCCAGACTTTTTAGCAAAAGAAATTAAACAGGAGCATGAAAAGGCATATGAAAAATATTGCTCATAGTCAAGTTGATTTGTAATGCCAGCATAGCTGCCTTTTGGCATTAGAGGGCTAATAGTTCTATAAAATATAGGCAAATATTACCATTACTTATAGTTCTATTGCTGAAAGGACGCGGCTATCTTTCTGACTGGCATTTGTTCAATAATACTAGAATATGAGAAAGATTGATGAAAATCTCATGCAGTAGAGAAAATATATTACCCATGAATTCCAAAAATCTTCCCAAATCAGCTTTTTTTCAAACTACTAGTTACTTGATACTCAGTATCTTGACTGTAACGAATACATTACAATTCGCCAAAGCAGAAGTACGCAATTTAAATATTACCAAACAACATACACAAATACAACTACTAGCGCAGTTCTCAGACAACCAAGACCAAGAGCGATCGCAACTTCGGCAAACAGCAAACACTTTATTGAACCAAGGTGATTTGACTGGTGCGGAAGAAACTTTACGTAAGTTAATTAAAAAATTTCCCTCAGATAGTTTCGGATATTACCAGTTAGGGAATGTTCTATTTCGTCAGGGCAAAAAAGAAGATGCAATCAAACAATATCAGAAAGCGACTGAGAAAAATTCTAAATATGCTCTTGCATATAATGCAATGGGTCAAGTTTATGCAAGTCAACAGCAATGGTCATCAGCAATTGCAGAGTATCAGAAAGCACTAACTATCAATCCTAATTATGGTGATGCGTTGAGGAATATGGCTATAGCTCTTTGGAAACAAGGCAATCACTTTGAAGCGATCGCATATGCAGAAAAAGCATTAAATATTTTTAAAGCACAAAATAGACCTGAGAAAGCAGGACAAATTGAGCAGATTTTACGGCAAATGAAAACTGGTGACGATCCGACGATTTCGTAAAGTGGGAGAGGCAACAAAGAAAAAATTACATCCTAATCTTATACCAGGGACATTCCGTTCGCCTTGGTCTCCCACAAAACAAGGAATAAGAGTTTCAGAAAGTTATTGCCTAAGTCCTGCAATCTACAGAAATCATCATCCTAGAAATGAAAGTCAAAATTTCCCAGCCAAGGGGTATATCTTCTGGCTGGGAAATTTTGACATTTAACTCTCTTTAGTCATCTAATTTCTAGATGCATTCACTTATTTAACTAGCCTTAATCATCTGATATTTATTGGATTTCCATTGACCACGGTATCCCCTTATCTGGTGAAAAAAGATGAATTTTGGAGTTATTAGAAAACAACTTAAACTTTTTGACAAATTCGGGGATAGCGTTTGTGATATGACAGTAACTTTCAACGTCATAGCAGATCATAATTAACATCAAAGGGCTAGTATTTATCTGAAAATACCAGTGACAACTTGATAGTAAAACTCGCATAATCGGAGTACAGGCTTCGTAAAAGCGTCTGTTTATAGCTTCTTCAAGCTGCCTGTACATTAACTCAGTAAGTAACGTTGCCTTAGTCGTAGGCAAATCATCTGGATGAAGGTTAGATATATTCATAACGAGTAATTGTGAGTTGATAGTTGTTAGGTGTTAGTTCATAGTTGTTGGGTGTTAGTTGGAGCGTTGATAGTTGTTGGTTGTTGGTTGATAGTTGCTAACCACTAACCAATAACCACTAACCACTAACAACGCTCCCACTATCCACTATCAACTAACCAATAACTAATCTTAATCTTTTCATACATAATTTTGCACCTCTTGGTTATAACGTGTCAAACTGTCTAGGTTTTTTTGCAGATTTAACGAGCATGGATTGAGTGCAAGAGTACCTAAATGAAGTTCATCTTGAAATCGTTTGATTTTGTCACGACAGGTAGTAACATCACCAATAATCGAGTTTTCACTTCAATAGTCTTCATCAAAACAGCTTTTGGAACCATTAATTGGCTGGAGATGTTGACTGTTATTATCACAACTTTCCACTCTCGCTCTGAAAGCTTTCATTCTCTGGCTAAAGTTACGCAGAAAAGGTAATGCCTCACTTACTGCTTCATCGTATGTAGGAGCGACAAAAAAGAAGCGTGCTAGCATCAGTTGGTCAAAACCATTAGAATTAATCGCACGATATTTCGCAACATTGTTCTTGAGCGTATCCATACTAAATGGTACTCCCCCCATCAAGCCAAAAGAATTGAGAGCAGCAAAGGCGATCGCCTCATCATCACTAGTTGCTAAATATACTGGGATGTGTTTCTGCAAAGGCTTTGGATAAACTGTTACGCTCGCGCATTCATAATATTTCCCGCTAAACGACACATCAGTGTCATACAGCAATTTATGAATCAACGTCATCGCTTCTAACGTCTTAGGACGTGATTCACTTGTAGGAGTGTTAAAGTGCTTATTTTGGTCAGGAAATGGTCCACCCTTGGCAATTCCAAACAAAAGTCGTCCGTTGCACAGATTATCTAATGTGGCAATGCTTTCTGCAATAGCGATCGGGTTGTGAAATGCCAGCAATACTGCTGCTGATCCTAATCTAATTGTGGAAGTCACACCCGCTAAATGTGCCATCAATACCAAAATAGATGGACTCACACTAAAATCGTTAAAATGATGCTCTGTTACCCAAGCTGACTCAAATCCTAAGCTTTCTGCACGTCTGACTAATGCTACTTGCTCAAAAATTGCACGACGAGCATCGTGATGATGATTTTCGTAGTTGCAAAAAATTCCAGTTTTCATAGTAGGTGTTCCTGTTCTTGTGTCAACATCCAGTGCAGTTCTAACCACAAGCGGGGATGAGCATCCTTTAACTTTGATTGGGGATCTCGCAACAACCGACTAGCATTAATGCAAACAACTTCAGCTAGTCCCAGATGTTGTGCTACATCTTTGAGTACATCTTTTTGCTCTTTGAGAATAGCAATCATGCTATCAGGACAGTAAATTCCGATGTATGGTAGAGAGCGATCGCAGTGTTTTCTCAAAGAAGATTGGATAACTTTTATATAGCAGTGGCGTAAGCATTCACCCAATTGTGGAAAAGAGTGATTAAGAACTATTGTGAATTGTTGCACTAGGTCTTCTTCGGTAATCATTTCAACCTCTATTATGTGTGACTGGGGATTAGGGACGCTTGGACGCTTGGATTAGGAATAAATGAAAAGTATAAATTCCTAAATTTAGAAGTGGCTATTTACCAATACCTAATGTTGCACCTCGCGCTTTGGGTAAATTGTACAAAAACGTCGGCAAATAAACTTTTTATTAATGTCAGTTTTTGTAGATTCAAAAACTATGAAATGCTGTATTAACTCTCTTATACGCCGTTTGTCAAAAACACCTTGAATTAACACTTCTAGCTCAGTTGCGCCCGAGTCGGGAAAGTCTTCGCCCTCCGGGTTCGGCAGTTTGCTTATGCCGGGGAACCCGTCCACCCTTACGGGTTCGCCACTCCCTACAACGGGGGGAACCCCCGCAACGGGGTGGCTCACCGCAACTGCCTCACCATCAATTGTGCGCCAGGGTAAAAACTCTTGCCAATCCGATGTTAATGTACCGATTCGCGCTCGATTTCCGCAATTAATGACTAGGAATGTATTGTATTGAAGAAAGGCAGAGGGCAGGAGGCAGCTATGCTGAAGGAGCAGTCGGATGGGGATTCAAACCCCAACCGATTGAATCCACCGTGTAGACGGTGGGGTTTTATACCCAGTTGGCTCCAGCCAGAAGGCTGAATCAAAGACATAATTTATACCTTCTGCCCTCTGCCCTCTGCCTTCTGCCTTCCGCCGAAGGCGGATAAAATAGCTTTTGTATCTGTTGAATGTAGGTTTGAATTCGTTCATAACCTGCTTTAAACGTGGCTTGTTCATCACTTGGATGAATCGATATAATCACTGCTAAAGGTAAGCCATTGATAAAAACAACCACATCAGGACAATGAGCATGACTACCCTCAACAACAGTAAAAGGATGAATAACTAGCCAATCATTATTCAGTAGATTATCCGAATCAATTAGCCACACTTTGTCATGAACTATTTGTTCATTCAAGAGGTATTCAACTTCAATACCATCAGTTAAGAATTGATGAAAACGTCGGTTATTTTCCAGTAGGTTGGAATCTGTGGTAGTAATTTGATTGATAGCGGTGGCGATCGCTTCATCTGGTAAAGTCGGATTAATCCTTTTTAAAGCGCTATATACGCGATCGCGCAAAATCACTTCACTATAACTACTGCGCCCTATGCGATACTTAAGAGAGGCAATGTCTGACTCTAACAGAACTGTGTAGCCAATGACCTCGAACCAGGTGAGCAAAGATGGTGCTGCAACTGATTGTCCCAAGTCAAAGCGACGGCGAAGCTTAAGAGTGATACTACTCGTCACAGTTGCTCTTTTTGGCTGTGCTGGATTCATATCTAGTAGAAGACGTAATTTTCAGTCAATGCAGAAGCGATCGCGCTCTGGCTTGCTAGCATTGGTTGGTATATTTCCAAAGCGTATACGGCTTGCCATAACTATCAAAGCTGAAATTACTCCACAAAATTGTATCCGTTGATGCATATTACCAAATAGGTTGGTAAAATTATTAAATGATTGAGGATTGGGAGTGTTGCGGAAGATTTGCGAATGAAGGAGTCAGGAAACAGCATTTCCTTTTCCTGGCTTTTGATTTCTGTTTCTCTCCAACAAATAAGCGAGTTGAACGTAACTTCTTTGTATGAGCAGCAAAACTATTGCAATCAGTAGTTTGATTAGTACAGGTGCAAAAATCAGACTTAAACTTAGGAAGAACAAAGCAATCAATACAGCTATCGGCTGCTCTATTTTATCCGCGATAGTTGTACTGATATAAACATAAATTATCGCGCTCACCAAAGCAATTAATGAGAATACAAACATGACAATTACTGTTATAATTTTGGTTTTAATTAGAAGTTATAAGTAGTAAAAAGAGTCTCGACAAAAACTCATAATTCCGCACCTCCCGTACAGACGTTCCGGCGGAACGTCTCTACCTAACTCCTAACTATTGTACCATTTGCCGTAATGGCTGTTGATGAATCTTCTATGTGACCATTTAATGAGCCAGAAAGGTCAGGTACAACAACGGGAATAAGTCCAAAGTTGGTAACAATCTCTTTGATTTCCTGTATATCCCCTGGCGTGAAAGCAGAACTTGCCAAAATCGTGATTTGTCTGGGACAAGCATCTAAATCATCACTTTTTTGGGGAATCTCCTTAACTATACTTTCGACAGCAGCAGCAAAGCCATCTTGCAATGCACCTTTAAAATCAGGTGTAGAGACAACCACAATCGGTAGATAATCTAATTCTGGGTGACGGTAGCGAATTTCCTTGACAAAACGCCCCATATCATCTCCTCTGGTTTCCATCAATCCAGTCGTGCATAAACCGATAATTTCTGGCTTGCACTTCTGCACCAAAGTGAGGATTGCTTCTTCAACATTCTCCTCCCCACCTAGAACCGTCGCAACTTCTGTCATCGCTGTTGTGGAAAGGGGAATACTGCAACGGAAATGCCGCGCTAATACAACTTTAGCTAAGGCAGTACAGCCTTGGGAACCGTGTAATAAAGGCATTATTCCCTTCAATCCTAAAAAAGCTAAAGCTGCACCCAAAGTTTGGCTTTGCTTGAGGGGATTAACTGCAACTGACGTGCTGGTAACGCTAAGAATTGCCATTTTTATACCTCTGCATTCCAAGGAGCGGGCTGACGTACTTCTGACCATACAGGATTGTAAAAAGCTGCATACAGTTCTTTTGCTACCTCTAATATGCCCAGATAGCCTGCATAGGGATGGTTGCGTTCGATGTTAATGTTGAGGAAAGGAATCTTAGCTGTTAGCGCAGTGTCTTGAAAGCGATCGCCTGCAATCAACATATCAGCTTGATTTTCATTAATTATTTGTAGCATTTCTTCAGGACTATCTTGTTGGATGATGCTGTCCTCACCCAGCAAACTTTTGATTCTAGCTGTTTCTGACTCAGTACTGTTGAGAGTACTAGTAGCAATAACTTTCATCCCCAACTTCTGAGCCGCAAAGATAATCAACCAACTCTTAAAACTTCCGGTATAAAGGACAACGCGCTTACCTTGTAATTGGCTACGATAAACAGCAAGTTTCTCATCTAATGCGGCAGTTTCTTCAGCAATTAGCTTTTCTGTACGTTCTTGTAAATCTGCATCACCCAATTTCGCGGCAATATTTCGCAGACATTGATTGATTTGCTCTACACCATAGATAGACTCTTCAATGTAGGGAATACCATAGCGTTTCTGCATCCAAGATGCCATACTGGTTAATGCTTTAGCCCAAAGCACTACGTTGAGCTTGGCACGATGAGCGTAACAAATTTCCTTATAGCGAGCATCGCCGGTAATTTTTGCCAAAACTCGGATACCTAATTTCTCCAAAAGCGGTAAAACGTTCCACATTGCACCCGCGATGTTATATTCACCAATCAAATTGATGTCTAATGGTGTAGTAAAATCAGGTTCAGCCGTGCCGATAACGTGTTCTAGTAAAGCTTCACCAGCAACGCGGTTGCCCATACTTTGACTACCAATAAATCCTGGGCAATGTACGGGGATAGCAGGTATTCCTGTTTGCTCGGTGGCATCTTTGCAGCAGGCTTCAATGTCATCACCAATCATGGCAGTGATACAGGTAGAGTAGACAAATACCGCAGCAGGTTTGTAGCGTCTTTGCAATTCTATAATGCCTTTGTAGAGCTTTTTGGCTCCACCAAAGATGATATCGCTTTCTTCTATTTCACTGGTAAAGCGAATCTTGTACAATGTTGAACCACTTGTAAGACTGCCATAACTTCCCCACATACTTGCAGCACAGCCACTCGGTCCGTGGACTACATGAGCAGCATCCACTATTGGTAGGAGGGTAATCATTGCGCTATCAAAAGCACAACCACCTTGAGCGGTTCCAGGTTGGGGTAGTGTAGACTTTTTCTTTTGCGGATTATCTTTGCATCCGGGGGTAAGAGAATCGTTGATTTGTCCTGAGGTTGGTTTCATGGGGATTAAAGTCTAGGGATTAGGAACTGGGAAAAGAGAGATTTTTATGTGTGGGTTATCCATCTCAATACGGTTCGGTTAACCCTAGAAAATCCCCCCAACCCACGCCACTTTGCTCAAGTCGGGAAACCCTTCCTGTGCAAGTGGCTCCCCTTTTTAAGGGGGGCTATGTCTCTTAAAACCCCCTTTTTTAGGGGGTCGCCGCAGGCGGGGGGATCAGCAGCTAGGGAGAAAAAGTCTTATCCAAACCGTATTGAGTTATCCATAAGAACGCAACGTATGTAATAAAAGGGAATGAGAAATTCTACCTCCCATTCCCAAACAATCAACCAAAAATTAGGAGAACACAAAAAACTAAACTATTAGTTTTGCCGCGAGAACATTGACAGATTAATGAATCGCGCGGGAATATCTATGCATACTTCATTCTTACACCTCCAGGTCGTTTCTACGATTCGCGAGAAGGTGGGTTTTTTAGCCCACCTGGTTGCTTAGGGGAGACCGCAAAAAAAAGATACCAGCCGTGTTCTTAATTGCTCGTTGTGTGTCGTGGATCTGGATATGACGGACCGGATCTTTTTTCGATCTCATGTGCCTTACCCGTCTGAAGCAACTTCTATTACTTCTTAAATAGAAGCAAAAGCTTTACTTGCAGGACTTACGCAAAAAATTGCCGAAAGCCTTATTTTCACGTAGCGGCAATTCATGAATTGCTGCACTGTCCGTTTTGCGTAAGTCATGACTTGTTTTAGCTACTGTGCAACTATTTCTACATTGCCTTTCTTGAGTGCTTCGAGTGCTTCACCTTCAGCATCTTCAAGTTTCTTCTCGGCTTCTTTAGCTGCATCGGCTGCTGCAATCATTTTCGCTGCATTTTCTTCGCTTTCAAGAATACCGAATTCAATCAACAACTCTTCTAGCTCGTCCATTTCGATAGGTGTGGGAACGGCGAGGAATTTATTGTTGATAATCTTGTCGGCTAAGGTGCGGTATTCATGAGCTTGGTTGCTGTCAGGTGCGTACTCGTTCACTGTCATGCGACGTAATTCGGCGTGTTGCACGATGTTGTCACGGGGGACGAAGTGAATCATTTGAGTGCTTAATCTATCTGCCAGGGTGGTAATCAGTTCGTCTTCTCGGTCAGTTTTGCGGCTGTTACAAATCAAACCACCCAAGCGCACACCACCTGTGTGAGCATACTTAAGAACGCCACGAGCAATGTTGTTTGCTGCAAACATCGCCATCATTTCACCGGAGGTAACGATGTAGATTTCTTGTGCTTTACCTTCACGAATAGGCATAGCAAAACCACCACATACAACGTCACCCAATACGTCATAAGATACGAAATCTACGTCAGAGTAGGCACCGTTTTCTTCCAAGAAGTTGATGGCGGTGATAATACCCCGACCAGCGCAACCTACACCAGGTTCTGGACCACCAGATTCCACGCATCTGATATCCCGGAAACCAGTGATCACAACTTCTTCGAGTTCGATATCTTCCACAGCACCGCGTTCAGCAGCGAGGTGTAGTACGGTGGTTTGAGCTTTACAGTGGAGAATCAAGCGGGTGGAGTCAGCTTTGGGGTCACAACCTACAATTAGAATGCGTTGACCCACTTCTGCCATAGCTGCAAGAGTATTTTGGGAAGTGGTAGATTTACCAATACCACCTTTACCGTAGAAAGCAATCTGTCTAATTTTTTCGTCGGACATGATGAGTTATTCCTGCAATTTGTTTGGTGGGTCTTTTTGCATTTGTGCGATAGTCAAAAGCTATCGCTTGTAGAACATCGCACTCAAGGGAGGCGATCGCTCTACAGCAAAAACTGTCGAAAGCCAATACATATTCTTGCTTTGAGTAAATTTTTGATTGTTAATTGATAGTTGATAGTTGATAGTTGATAGTTGATAGTTGATAGTTGCTAACCACTACCCACTAACCACTATCCACTAACCACTACCCACTACCCACTAACCACTAACCACTAACCCCTAACTCCTAACTTTTATATCGTCGCTACAACATCCCCGGTTTTACTCGTGTCATAACCACCGAGAACTTCTAATTGAGAGTGAATCAAGCGATTTCCTAAAGTACCGAGTAACTGCTTTACTGGTGCTTCTTCTAAATATTCCTTGAGAATCACTAAATCGTATCTTGAGGAATGCAGAGGTACAAATCCCAGCCCAAAGGAAGCAGCTATAGATGCCGTACTGATGCCTGCGTTGGCAATACCTGATACTACGGCTTCGGCAACTTCTTGATGACTTTTAACGATATGGTCAAATCCTTTAACAGCGTGGAATGGTAGTTTTTCTTCTTGCAGTTTATGTTCCAAAAGCAAACGAGTACCAGCACCGAGTTCGCGGTTGACAATCATTGCTTTGGTGTCTACCAAGTCCGTTACTGTTTTAATTCCCATCGGATTACCAGACTCGACTAAGATTCCTTCTTCCCAAACACCAAGAGTAATTAAAACAGCTGCTCTTTCGGCTAGTAGTTCACGAACAAAAGGAGTATTATGCTCTCCAGTTTCCGGATCGTATAGATGCATTCCGGCAATGTGAGCTTCACCTTTGCATAAACTATGCAATGCAGCCATGCTGTTGGCAAAGTTATGCTGAACTCGCAGTTGAGGATACCAGCGTTCCGTAGCTTGCGCCCATAATGAGAGTACAGGCGCACAGCCGACAATCACAACCGTGTTATGGAGTTTGTCTATATCATCAAGAAGCCTAACCCGGACTGTGTTTGCATTTGAGAGGCTATTAATCTTACCATCAGCCGGAATCATCTCCAAGCGAAAAGCATCTTTCCCAACAAGAGGATATGCTATCCATTGCCCCCCAATCCGCGCTAGACTGACTGGCTGTTGTTGACTGCAAGAGATAGATTTGGCAAGAACTGCTTCAATTTCAAGTAGATCCTCCTCGAACCAGAATAGATCCGCGACTTGACAGCCAAGTACTTTGGCTAAACGAAGTGCGATCGCAACTGAAGGAGCATACTGTCCTGACTCTACACCACTAATTGTCTGACGGGTAACTTTAGCTAGGTTAGCCAACTCTTGCTGACTCATACCTAAGCGAGTTCTCATTGACTTCAAGTTGTTACGGAGTTCACTATCCTGCTTCATTGGCTTCTCTATCTCTTGCGTTACAAAAAGCCGATCGCGGATTTACCTAATATAAGACATAGCAATATTCGAGGATAGTATATTTTACTTTGCCTCAAGATTACGACTGCTTTCGCCCTTTCGATTCCCTATATAAAAAGAATATCATACATTTTGCCAATTTGCTTGCGTCCTGACAAAAATTTTTGCGCTCTGACAAATTATATTATCTGCTGGTAATTAATACTCAAAGGCTTTTTAAATGGTCATACTCTGTTTTTATATGCCACGCTTTATTTACTATATTTCAGGACTTACGTAAAATTGTCTCAAAAGCCTGATTTTTCGTAGCGGTAATTCATGAATTACCGCTACGGGAGCATATTTTGTTGCGTAAGTCCTATATTTATAGTCCGACTTCGACCTCTGAGCAGCAAAGTATCTAAAAACAGTTTATTTGGTATCGGAAGAATTAAAAAATTATTATTTTCTTGTCAGGGGAAATATATTTTCAGTAAAATAACTGAAGAAAACTATTTTTACTCGTGCTATATTTAACTGTGCTGAAATCAATAAAAGAAAATCAGGGTATGAAAGTTAGCGCTCGTAATGCTATCAAAGGTACAGTTAAAACAGTTGTGCCTGGAGCAGTCAATACAGAAATAACCTTAGAAATTGCGCCAGGAATAGAAGTGACTGCAATAATCACAAAAATCTCAGCGGAAGAACTGAAAATTTCTGAGGGAAAGATGGCATACGCGGTAATTAAATCATCTGATGTGTTACTTGCTGTAGATTAAAAGATTAAGTGTCTAGAAAAATAAGCGGCTTGCTTATCGGGAGCAAGCCGCTTATTTGTGTTTAAATTCGGAATATAACAATCAATAAAAACCCTCCCCAGTAACGAGGAAGGCTTATTGGTGTGAATGATAAAATTGAGCCTACTATGAAGGAGTGCAAATATAAAGGAAGAATTATCTAAAACCTGAATGTAGAGCGGATAATTCCCTCATATATAGTGTCATTGTTGCTATTGTGTTCTGGGTTAAAGATGACTATTAATCCTGGCGTAATTGAGAGATTGCTATTAACTTGATAGCGATACAGTGCTTCCAAATGATAGGAAGTATCGCTGTCTGTACGACGGTCAACTATTCGATTTGTAGCTGTAGGGGTGAAGGTACTCGGACCATAGTCATTACTTGTTACTTTGGGCGGTTGACCAAAAATAATACCAGCCAAGTTGCCTTTTTTACCCAAATCGGGGAAACCAAGAGTTACAGCCCAGTTCCAAATATCGGCTTTGTCACCTCTGTTAACATTATTTCTTGCAGGGTTATTACCTGAAGCTATTTCCGCAGTTGCTTGAGTATATCCAACCCAACCAGAAAGGACGAATTTAGGGTTAAAGCGATAGCTAGTTTGTAAACCGTAATGATTGGCAGAGGTGGCAATATTGTTACCAAAGGGAGTAGCTGCAAAAGCACTACCTTCAGAACCAGAAACGTTTACATCACCAGTTACAACACCATTGACAACACCGCTGAAGTAAGAGTGCGCGTAAGTTAAAGCGATGGTCGCATCTTTGTTTGGTTGGATAGCTAATTGCGTTAAAGCTCCATAACTACCATCAAATAAACCTCTATTAATACCGGGTTCATTACCATTGCGAGCCAAATAACCCGCAGACAAGGTAAATGTGTCGTTCAATTTGAGTACCGCACTTACCCCAGAACCTAGACCAACAGCAAGACCTGTGTTGCTTGCTCGGTAGATGGGTGAAAATCGACCAAAGCGGGAGAGTGCGCCTGTTGGTGCGGCGGCAAACAAGGGATTAAGAGTGTTAAAGTTATCGAAGAACGACCCACCAATAGCATCAACGGTGACACTGAGCCGATCGCCGACTGGAAAGTTGTAGAATATTTTCCCTATATCTATTGTATTTTCCTGCCGAACTGTGGTGTCATAACTCAAGCGAGTCATGTTTGTGCCAGTAACTGGCGAGTTAAAAGGAATGGTGTTATTTGCTTTGAGAAGAATTCGCAAGCGATCTTTGCCGAAGAAGCTGGAATCGAAGATTAAACGAACGCGATCGCTAAAAACTGCATTATCTTGCAACTTGGAACCCGATGGACCATAAGCACTCGCTCTGGCTGTATTCCTCTGTGCTGCGGTGATACTAGGATTATTAATTTCATTCAACTGGTCGGAGTTGAGCGCTCTGTCTCCACCAAACACACTCCCAACACTAAAAATTGCATCTCCAGTCAAGTTGGTAGTCGCGGAAAATTGCTGACTTTCCACAACTGCTATACGCGCTTCTAAAGGGTCTATCCGTCCTCGCAGTTCCGTTAACCCATCAGCATACTCTTGTTGCAGTCTTTGCAGAGTTCCCAAATCTTCTTTAGTAACCAGGTCAGCCGTACTTGTGGCAATCAGTTCTTGAACCCGATTCAAACAAGCATTCAAACCAGCAGCGAACTCATAGCGAGTCATTGCCCGATTGCCTCTAAAAGTACCGTTTGGGTAGCCGGCAATGCAACTATAGCGTTCAACCAATGATTGTAAAGCTTGGAATGCCCAATCTGTTGGTTGCACATCCGAAAGTTGCGAGACTGAAGTCACCTGATCCATTATGTATGGATCTTGATTGCTTTCGTCATTGATTTGCCGATTCTCTGCCGATGAAATATCCTTAACAGGTACTATTGGTGTTTCCGAAACAAAATTATTTTCTGTCTGCAACTGAGTGAGTTGAGTATTCAATTCCACATCGGTAGTAGCTTCTCGCACTGTATTTGCTGATGCTGTTTGTGCTGTGACAACACTAGCAAATAACAGTATTGGAGCTATCCACAAAGATAACGCAAGAAAACTAGACATTTACCTCACACCTCTATACCAATTTAATTGATACTGTAAAATCATACTACCAATTAAGTCGGTGTCAAGTAGCAAATAGAAGCGCATCTCCCAATCACAAATCAATTCTTTTTAATTAATCTGCTTGAGGGTTTGGGGTAATACCAAGTTCTTTCTTGGCACGTTTTAACTATTTCGGTGAGAATCTTAAGTTCCCTGTACGCTTCTTTTGAAAGTTTGCCACCTGGAAAGTAGGTTAGAAATGTATCCCACCCGACAAAGTGAAAACTCTTGTAAATTTGCATTAAAAACGAGATATTCTGGCTTGAATTGTCCGTGATAAGAACTACGAGGATAAAGAAAATCCGTATCTATTAGCGATAAAATCAGATTCTTGCCGCATAATTAGTTGTAATCACTCTGCTTTACTAAGATGATGAAATTTTTCAACTAAGCAATTTATGCTCTTGTAAAAAATCTACGTGCCTTGCTTTAAAAGTTGCTTAGACTGAGCAATTTCACAGCAGTAACCGACAAGCAAAGAGTAATAAGGTTCCACCAGTAATTACGTAACGTACTAGACATACACAGAAAAATTATATAGAATACTTCAACGGTAAACAATGTTGGTAAATAGTTTATACCAGTATTTTTGGTACTAAACCGTATCAAGGGTTACATATTTTCCATGCCGAAGTCAATAACTAAAGAAAACTGGTTAATATTACTAGCTTTAATATTTAACTAAAACGAATATGGTCAATCAGAAGTTTGCGCTCCTCTGATGTTTGAAATCAAGCCATCCTTGTTCTTTTCCGGGCATAATTTTACCAATTTATGCGGTAAGTTATGATTATGTTGGTATTATTACTACCAAGGAGTAATTTTATGAAAAAATCTCACGATCGGGTTGACGATGAACAGAAGACGATTTTTTACCGCCCTTAGTGTAGCAGTTGCCAGCCTGTTGCTCACAATTGGCTTGCCGCTGCTGAGTGACTCTACAGTGGTAGCATCTAACGGTAACTTACTTGTTTCTGCTGCCGCTAGCTTAAAAGAGACGATGGAAGAAATTAAGACTGTTTACCAACAAAGTAAACCAGGAACCAACATCAACTATAATTTTGGGGCTTCTGGTGCTTTATTACAACAGATTCAGCAAGGTGCGCCGGCTGATATTTTTATTTCTGCCGGGAAAAAGCAGGTGGATACATTAGAACAAGCAGGACAGTTGGTTCCGGGTACTCGTGCGGTGTTGGCAAAGAACCGTTTAGTTTTGGTTGTGCCAAAGAATGTTGCCGGTGTTACCAGTTTTTATAACCTGACGGGAGATAATATCAAAAAAATAGCGATCGGCGAACCTAGAAGCGTACCCGCAGGACAATACGGTGAGCAAGTCCTGAAGAAATTGGGCATTTTTGAGAAAGTAAAAGGCAAATTCGTCTATGCCAATAACGTGCGTCAAGTTCTAGCAGCAGTGGAAAGTGGTAATGCTGATGCGGGTCTGGTTTATAGAACTGATGCCAAAATCTCCGACAAGGTGAAAATTGTTGTTGCTGCTGATGAAAAATATCATTCGCCAATTGCCTATCCGATGGGAGTCCTGAAAAGCAGTAAAAACGTTGCTGCTGCTAAGGATTTTGTCCAGTTCTTGAGCAGTGAGCAAGCTAAGGGTGTACTCACTAAATACGGCTTTCTTTTGCCTTAATGCAATAATACGCGCGTTGCATTCTTAAGACACATTGTCAACAGTTATAAAACTTACGCAAAACATATCGTTTGTAGCGGTAGTTCATGAATTACCGCTACAAGCGAATACAGTGTCCAACCGCATTTTGTGTAAGTCCTGAGTTAACGTGAGTTCGACGAATAAAATATGACCCCTCTCCAAACCTCTCCCCGACCTCTCCCTAACCCTCCCCTACAAGGGGAGGGAAGAGGAGCAGCTTTTATTACTGGAGAGGCTTTGAAACCCTATTTTTCGTTCAAACTAGGCGCTTTATTTCCCCCTCTCCATGTAGGAGAGGGGTGCTTTTTGCTTTGCAAAAAGCGGGGAGAGGTTCGTCGAATTCACCTTGAGTTAAAAGGCATTCTCATTTCTACATATTTTCTCTAATCACAATTTTTATTGCCAAATTAGTAGGTAAACTAGTTGGTAGTCTTGATAAAACAACAAGATTTTTAGAAGCTGCTAATGAGCAAGATACGAATTTTTTCTTTTATCAGTTGGATGTTTCTATCGTTGCTGTTGGTCGTCGGTTGTAATTCTACAACGACGCTTAACCCACCCGCGACTAAAAGTGCAGCTCCTGAGTCGGCAACTTTAACTATATCAGCAGCCGCTAGCTTAAAAGATGCGATGCAGCAAATTAAGCAAAGCTATACCAAGGAAAAGCCAAATGTGAAGCTGACATACAATTTTGGTTCTTCTGGTGCGCTGCAACAACAAATTGAACAGGGTGCAGGAGTTGATGTATTCATCTCTGCTGCAACCAAACAAATGGACGCTTTAGAGAAAAAAGGTCTTTTGTTAGAGGGAACCCGCAAAGATTTGTTGAAAAATCAGGTGGTGTTGGTTGTTCCGCAAAAATCTACACAAGTAACTGACTTCAAAGACTTGACAAAACCAAGTGTGAAAAAAATTGCTTTGGGTGAACCTAAAAGTGTTCCTGCTGGAGAATATGCTCAACAAGTTCTAACTGCACTGAAAATTTTAGATGCAGTTAAACCGAAAGCTGTATACGCAAAGGATGTTCGTCAAGCACTCAATTATGTTGAGTCAGGTAACGCTGATGCTGGTATCGTTTACCTCTCAGACGCTAAAAGTTCTCCCAAAGTAAAAATTGTCAAGACAGCACCTGAAAATACCCATAAAAGTGTTGTTTATCCAGTTGCTGTTCTGAAAAGCAGCAAAAATGCTGATGCTGCCAAGGATTTTATACAATTCGTCTCTAACAATCAAGCCAAAACTACATTTGAAAATCAAGGATTTACGTTGGCTACAGGTTCAGAGAAATAGATGTAAGTAATTAAACCCATAAAGTGAATTATGCCCCTCGATTTAACCCCTTTGTGGATATCCCTGAAAACCTCTTTACTTGCCACAATTATTACGTTTTTTGTCGGTATTGCCGCTGCCTATTGGATGTTGGGATACCGAGGTAAAGGTAAATCGCTGATTGAGGGAATCTTCGTTTCTCCGCTGATTTTGCCTCCTACAGTCGTTGGCTTTTTATTGCTGATGTTTTTTGGCAAATATGGTCCTGCTGGGCAATTTATGGAGAAATTTAACTTTAGCATCGTTTTTAATTGGTATGGTGCGGCGATCGCTGCCACTGTTGTTTCCTTCCCCTTGATGTATAGAACGTCACTGGGAGCTTTTGAACAAATTGACCAAAACCTCCTATTAGTAGCCAAAACCCTTGGTGCTTCCCAATGGACGATATTTTGGCGTATCATGTTACCTTTATCAATTCCGGGAGTTTTAGCCGGAACAATCCTGGCTTTTGCTCGTGCTTTGGGTGAATTTGGAGCCACCTTGATGTTAGCTGGCAATATTCCCGGACAAACTCAGACTATGCCACTGGCAATTTATTTTGCTGTGGAAGCGGGAGATAATAACGAAGCTTGGCTTTGGTCATTGGTAATTATGGCTACTTCTCTATCTGGGATTATTGCGGTGAATATTTGGCAGGAGGCAAGGGGGAAGAGGGGGAGAGGGGGGGACAAGGGGACAAGGGGACAAGGAAGACAAGGGGGACAAGGAAGACAAGGGGGTAATTCTTCCCCCATTTCCTACTTTGGTACAGACACAGGTTATCGCGTCTCTACTCCCCATTCCACAGATTCTGGACTTTTTGTAGATATTGAGAAAAAGCTTGCTGGTTTTGAGTTGAAGGTATCTTTCAGTGCTGACAAGGAACCTTTGGGATTGTTGGGGGGTTCTGGGGCTGGTAAGAGTATGATTTTACGCTGTCTTGCGGGGGTAGAAACACCGAGTTGTGGGCGGATTGTTTTGAATGGAAGGGTGTTATTTGATGCGGAACGAAAAATTAATTTACCTGCACGCGATCGCCGTATTGGTTTTTTAGTGCAAAATTACGCTCTTTTCCCACACATGACGGTAGCACAAAACATCGCCTTTGGTTTGCCGAAGGGATTATCTTCTACAGCAGTGAAGCAGCAAGTAGAGGCTCAACTGATAGATGTACAATTGCAAGGATTGGGCGATCGCTTTCCACAGCAACTTTCCGGTGGTCAACAGCAACGAGTCGCATTAGCCAGAGCTTTAGCTTCTAGACCGGAAGCTTTACTTTTAGACGAACCGTTTTCAGCATTAGATACTCACTTGCGGAGTCAACTAGAACAGCAAATGATTGCTACCCTAGCTGATTACCAAGGAGTTACTTTATTTGTGACTCACAATTTGGAAGAAGCTTACCGAATTTGTCCAAATCTGCTAGTTATGGATCGAGGACAAGCAGTTCATTATGGCTCAAAATACGAAATTTTTGAGCATCCTGCCACAGTTAGCGTTGCTCAACTAACAGGATGCAAGAACTTCTCCGAAGCTAGCGCTCTTACACCCGAACTAATTGAGGCTGTTGATTGGGGTTGCAGGCTGCGAGTAATTGAACCAATTCCAGACGAGCTATCCTCTGTAGGTATTCGCGCCCATCATATCACCTTTAAGGGCGACTCATCACAAGAAAATACATTTCCTTGCTGGTTGGTAAGAACTGTCGAAACACCGCACCGAATGACGTTGTTTTTGAAGCTGCATTCGTCTTCTACAAATAATCAAGATTATCATTTACAAGCCGAAGTATTCAAAGAGAAATGGACGACGCTCAAAGACCAACCTTTCCCTTGGTATGTTCATTTAGACTCGATGCGACTTATTCTCATGTCCGGGGAAAGGTAGGGGAAGAGGAGGGGGAGCAGGGGAGCAGGGGAGCAGGGGAGCAAGGGGAACTTCGTTTTTCCCAAACGTCAAGAGCAATAAGTATCGAAATTTACAGAATAAATAATATTAATCATTTAAATCTTTTATTACCTACAATTTTGGTAATAAGAATGCTCGAAACTGCAATACCCATCCAGGCAAAATCTACCCTAAGTCCGATGCCGGACAAAAATGGACAGCCTTCTCATCCAAAGACGCAAGCGCGAACATCCGATCCGGTCGTGGGTTCTTTTGGATCTAGTAAACGAACGCTTGTGCTGTCTACTTTTTGCGAAACCCCTACACTTGTAAAACAGCACTTTTTTGAACGTGGTGAACTTATTCCACTAGAACCGAGCGTTTTCTATAGAATAGAATGGGGAATAGTTTGTGCCTCAACCTGGGACGAAGATGGAAAATCTACGACCTAAAGTTGGCAATTAAATACGTAGGATGAATTGATTTTTTCCAATATTGTTGGTATAGTTGTGTGTATCCGAAAAAGCACGTATGTATCAGGGTTCATACACAAACATAATTCAGTAGTGTTGATAGTTCATGCATTAAAAAGGCTTGTAGAAAATTTACTGACTAATAACGAGCTTACATCTACCCAAAAGATATGAAAAAGCATGTTTTTGCTATATCCCTGGTTACTTGTGTCTGTAGTGTCATGCTTCCCAATCAAGCTTTTGCCGCTGTTTTGTACAATGCTGGCAGTTTGGGCAATGCTCTTAAGGAAGTCAGTAGTAATTTCCAAAAGACAACTGGAATTCCTGTTACACAAGTATCTGGTCCTTCTGGTTTAATTCGAGAGCGTATAGAGAAAGAACTCAGCGAAGGATCGTCAGCTGATGTTTTTGCTAGCGCAGATATCGGCAACCCCCAGCAATTATATGATAAAGGCTTGAGTGAACCTGTGGTCAACTTTATTGACAACCGTTTGGTTGCAATTGTCAAACCGGGGTTATCAGTAACTTCAGACAATTTACTAGATTATTTGCTCAACCCCAGTGTTAAGTTGGGAACTTCAACACCGATAAAAGATCCTTCTGGAGACTATGCTCAAGAGATATTCCGCAAAGCTGACAATATTAAACCAGGTAACTATGACATTCTCAATAACAAAGCTTTGCAATTGGTAGGTGGTAATCCTAACGCTCCCACAGTTCCTGATGGAAAAAATAGCTTAGTTTATTTTCTCAAAGAAACAGGACAAGCAGACATCTTTTTAGCTTACTACACCAGCGGTCTTGCTGCTTCTTCGATTGCCTCAGATTTGCAAATTGTGGAATTGCCAGATAACTTAGCAGTCAGAGCTAAGTATGGTTTGACAGTCCTCAAAAATGCTAGCCCGGAGGGTGATAAGTTGGCAAAATATATTCTGTCACCATCAGGACAAAAGGTTTTATTAAAGTATGGGTTTACGAGTGCAGAAACTACTTCTGTTCCTGAATCTCAAGGAGTGGGAGGGGTTATCTTAGCTGTGAGTGTTGCCTTTGCCTTGCAGAAAAAATTAGTAGCTTCTAAAAAGCAGCAAGTCAAAGTTAACATCTAATTTCACGCCAAAACATAGCTTAATTAAATTTAGTTTTTCGGCTCTAGATTTGGTGTTCTGTTGGACATGTTCTTCAAGGAAAATAAATTATCTATGAATCAGCTAAATCTTCAAAATACCTTTGATAATTTGATAGTCAAGATTGGTGTAACCTTAATAGCAGGAATTTCATCTAGTCTGCTACTTTCGAGTCCAATTTATGCTGGCACACTCAACAAAAATTTAATTGTCAATGGTGATGCGGAACAAGGACGAGGAGATCCAATAGGTAATGCAGTTGGAGCTAATATACCTGCTATTCCTGGCTGGACTCCAACTGGTAGTTTCAGCGTGCTGCAATATGGAGCTAAAGGTTTCGATTTTACCACCCCTTCTGGTCAACCCGTAAGCGTTGGTGGACTTCCTGATGCTACTTCTCCAGGACCGATAAATCGCGATAAAAATCTCTTTTATGGTGGGGGTGATAGAGGTTCTTCGAGTGCTTCGCAATTAATCAATGTAGCTGATATTGCGTATATTATTGATAAGGGTAAAGGTGCATTTAACTTGAGTGGTTGGTTGGGTGGATATACAACAGATTTAGATAGCGCACAATTAGATATTAGTTTCCTCGGTCAGGATAATAAGTCTTTAGGTAAAGCTAGTATTATTTCTTATACTCCAGAGCAGAGAAATAATCAGACAGGCTTGTTTTTTCAGTCTAATAAAGGGGTTGTACCTGTGGGTACAAAGTCAATCAATGTGGTGCTAAATGCAAATTATGTAAGAGGACGGGTAAATGATGCTTATGCAGATAATCTCTCGTTGGTAGTTACGAAAGTTCCCGAACCATCATCTGGTTTCTTTCTAATTGGGACATGTAGTGTGATGGTTTGGGGACTGCGTAGAAAGCGCTCTTAATTGCGGTTATGTGTTTATCAAGTTAAGGTTTTTCGGTTGGGCAAACGCTGCTTTATGTACTCGATCCGAGATTGGCGATCGCTCCGGCTATAAGACCGAGAATAATCCAAGCAATAACGATCATTTTCTAGTCCATCAAGAATCTTGCTATTACTTTATCAATTAGTTATGAACTTATTCTTCTATCGTAAGAGATAACTAATAAATGTTAAGAAAACTCAAGTGTTTTTATCTGTTGTAGATACTCTCGTGGTACATTATCTACTAACCAAACATTATTATCAGAACAGTAAAACTCGTAACCTGCCTGATACATTGCCCTAGTATTCACAGCAAAAACTATCGGTTTACCGTGCCTTGCACCAACAGCTGTCGCGGTAACAATATCTGCTGAAAGATGGACATGATGGCGCGACATTTTACAAAGTCCGGTTTGCAAAATTGATTCAACGGCTTTGTGTCCCGTACCGTGATAAAGTACATCAGGAGGAACAACAGCTTCTAGCTGCAAATCGACTTCTACACTATGTCCTTGGTTAGCGCGAATGAGAGTGCCTGTAGAGTCAAAGGAAAAGCGTTGTTTGTCGTTATATTCTACGACTAAATCCAACTCGTCGCGGCTGATAGGAAACTGATATTTTTTGCAAGCTGCTAATAGTTTATTGACAGCAACCCAACCACCAGGAGAAAGGGTAATGCCAATTCTTTCTGGTTGATGTCGTAGATGTTTGCTGAGATATTTGCTGATTTTTACCAGACGATAATTGTCCATATTGGGGTGAGAACTGCGCCTAAACGTCTACCACAGTACTGTATACATGACCATCGTTAGAAACAATGGCTTGAGAAAATTGCGGATTGTGTAAATCTTTAAAGCCTGGAGTTTCTCTCATCGCTTTCAAATCGGCTTCGCTTTCCCAGTTAGCGATCGCAGTGACTCTTGTCTTATCATCGCTTACAAGTAACTTGGCAGAAATGAATCCTGGCTGATGTTTCACAACATCCATGTAGACTTTTTGGATATTGAGGAAAGCATCTTCTTGCTTTTCTGGTAAAACGGTGAAAACATTCACAAAAGTAATCATGATTTTATCTAAAAAAGTCTTTATATTAAGTATAGCTATGCGTCAAAGCTTTTTTCAACGCAGAGTAACACAGAGTCAGCGCTGAGGTACGCAGAGTTTTTGGCATTGCTAAATTGACATATGAACTCTTGTTTCTACCTTTGCGACGGACACATTCTTCAAGTCGGCGGAGCCGCCCACAGAAGTGTCCTCGTCTTTGCGACTTTGCGTGAGCAATTCATATCCTGATTCAGCAACGTCGAGTTTTTCATTATATTTATATAGTTTTGGGATATCCACGACCTGATTATAATTCAGCTGAAAACAGTTTACCAATTTGCGCTAAATCGACATTTCCACCGCTGATGATGACACCAATTTTTGCCTCTGGTGCTGTCACCACATTTTCAAGTAAAGCTGCTGCTGCTAGCACTCCGGTGGGTTCAACGACAATTTTCAAACGTGACCACAAAAAGAACATGGTGCGAAGAATTGCTTCTTCCGATACTGTCACCATATCATCAACATAATGCAGTACTAGCGGGAAAGTTATTTTACCCAAGCTGGGAGTACGCGCACCGTCAGCAATGGTATTAGGATTGTTTACAGTATGTAAGATTTTGCTATGAAATGAGCGTGTAGCATCGTCGGCAAGTTGTGGTTCTACACCAATTACTTGACAATTTGGTAAAAGTGCTTTGGTGGCGATCGCACAACCGGAAAGTAATCCTCCACCCCCACAACAAACTAATAGCAAGTTCAATTCACCAGCTTCTTCAATTAGTTCTAAAGCTGTTGTACCTTGTCCGGCAATTATATCAGGATGGTCGTAAGGAGGAATGAGTGTTAAACCTCTTTCTTTTACTATAGTTTGGGCTAATTCTTCTCTGTTTGTTTGCTGTCGATTATATAAAATTACCTCCGCATTATAACCGCGTGTAGCAGTTTTTTTGACGGCGGGTGCATCATCAGGCATTACAATTGTGGTGGGAATATTTAGTAATTCTCCCGCTAAGGCGATTCCTTGAGCATGATTCCCGGATGAAAATGTCAAAACACCTTTTTGTTTTTGAGTTTCCGATAGTTGCGACAGCGCATTATATGCACCTCTAAATTTAAAAGAGCCAGTGCGTTGAAAATTTTCGCATTTAAAAAATACTTGGCTATTGATGCGTTGATTAACAGTTCTGGAAGTGATAACTGGGGTATGATGGGCAATTCCATCAAGACGTTTGGCAGCTGCTTGTACGTCAGTTATAGTGATAGAATTATGCTGAGACATCAATGACATTGTTTTCTACAAAAGAGTAATCATACCAATCATTTACAGGTTGATAACCAATGCTTTGGTAGATGTGATTGGATATAGGATTTGCCAAGTTAGTAAACAAAAAGCAGTATTTATATCCCTTATCTAATAGTGTCTGACTCAACCTTGCTACACAAGCACTGGCGTAACCCTTATTGCGATATTCTGGAGGTGTGTACACCATATTTATCTCGACACCGTTTGGCGTTATTCCCCCACAACAAGCGATAGAGACAGGAACTTTATCTTGCCAAATGAAAGCAGTACTTTGCTGCAAAGTGCGTTCAATCCAGCGTTTTGGATCTGACTCAACACTACCACTTGTTTCTACCGAAAAGGCTTCATCCCAGCGCAAAAGAAGTTCTCTGTCTGTTTCTGTCGCTATCCGTAAATTACCTTGTGCTGAGGAAATTGGCTGCACTTTTTCCAGTTGAAAGGTACGCAGCTTCTTGATTAATTGGTAAGATTGACCCGTAAGCGATCGCCAAGTTTCCGCAAAAGCTTTTGCTTCATTCATGGGGGCAGTAACCCCCGGTAATGATTGAGTGAGGTGTAAATCTTGAGCGATCGCCTCCACCGCTGCAAAATCCTGTATCTTGGATAAAAGTAACTTGCGAGGTGGTGTTCTCATCGCAACTGCAACAATATTTCCGTCTGTTTCTACAGTTGCTAAATAAGGCTTTTCCCCATAGCGTTTTGGGTTGTAAATTAAAACGTTGCTAATTCCCAGCAGCAGGAAATGAAGTGCTTCCTGACTCAGCAAGTAGTCTTTCACCCGTTCATAAAATTGACTTGCGTCTTCATACCGATGAAGTTTCATTTTACTTTGCGCCTATAAGTGAATAAATCATTCCCCAAAGAAAGAACAATCATACAAATCTCCTACCGATTGATAACCGATCGCCTGATAAATACGGTTAGAAGTCGGGTTTGCCAAGTCGGTGAATAAAAAGCAGTATTTGTGTCCGCGAGATAGTAAAATCTGGCTCAAAGCTGCTACACAAGAACTAGCGTAACCCTTGCCACGGTATTCCGGCGGTGTGTACACTAGACTAATTGCCGCACCGTTGGGCGTTATCCCAACATGACAAGCCATTGAGACGGGGGTTTCATCCTGCCAAAGGTAAGCTGTACCTCGCTGTAAATGGCGATCGACAGTGCGTTCTGTATTTGTCGCAGCAATACCCAAAGCTTCCAACACAAAGGCTTCAAACCAATCGATCAGCAATTCGCGATCGCGCTCAGTCGCTTGACGTAATTCACCCGTTGCTTGAGAAATCTTCTCAACCTGTTTCAATTGAAAAGCACGCAGCGCCATTTTTATTTCGTAGGATTGACTGGTAAGCGATCGCCAAGTTTCTGCAAAAGCTTTTGCCTCAGCATTAGGACCATTGACTTGCGCTAATGAATTTTCTGTGAGGTGTAAATTTTGAGCTAAGACGCGGAGCGACTTGTCGTCAGACATCGCCTCTATTGCCCCAAAATCCTGTATCTTGGACAATAGCAAGTTCCGGGATGGTGTTCTCATTGCTACTGCAACGATATCTCCCTCAGCTTCCACGGTTGCTAAAAGTGGCTTTTCCTCGAAGGCTTCGGGATTGTGAATCAAGCTGTGGCAAAGTACAAGCAGCCGGTTATGAAGTGCTTCATCTCTGAGCAAGTAATCTTTTACCCGGTCATAAAATTGATTTGCATCCTGATATCGATAGACTTTCATTTCAATTACCCAAATTTTCTTTGCCAGTAGTACTACTCATTTGTTCTCGCAAAATAGCAACTTGAGAAATCATAATTTTCTCCATCGCTCCAGCTTCCATTGTTGTCATCCAGCGAATCATAGATGAGAGAAATAGTTCTTTCAAGTACGCGAAAGAAAAGTTATCTGTCATTGCAACTATCTGATTTAAAACATCTTCAGATAGACGCATTGCAGTTTGCAGGCGATTGTTCCAAAATTCTATGTAAGCTTGTCGTACTGTGATATCTGGCAGTTCAAAATGATACTTGCGGTCAAAACGACTGGGGCGATCGCGAATTGCTGAATCTAATTTTTCTGGATGATTGGTTGTCGCAAGAGTGACAATTCCCTCATTATACGCAAAACCGTCAAGTTCATTCAAAAAGAAAGAGCGATTTTCATCAGTTAATAAAGAATCAATATCTTCTAAAACCAAAATACAAGGAGCAGATTGTCGTGCTTGTTTGAAGACTTTACGGATGTTTTCGCTATCAGTATCATACTCTGATTTAAAGCTTTTAATATACAAGCAAGGCTGCTGCATTTTATTAATTAATGCTTTTACTGTGTGCGTCTTGCCATTTCCTGGGGAACCGATAAACAAAATTCCTCGCTTCCAAGGTACATTATAAGCTGCGTAAGTTTCGCGACATGCAAAGAAGTTTGTCAAGTCGTCTTGAATGTCTTGTTTGAGAGTCCCATGCAAAATCAGATTCTCAAAAGTTGCATTTTTAATTGCTTGAAATAGTTCCGGATTTTTTGCCCAGTAACCATCTTCAAATACTAAAACTTCGTCGCGAATTTCTGAGTTCCAATCACAAACAGCAGTAAAAAAGCTTTCGGCAATCTCTTTGCTATCAGCTAAAATCCAGTAATAGCGAATTTTACAAAAACCTTCCTGCCAACTCATTAATAGTATATCGAGTTTGTGTCCTTGCCATATCACCTCGAAGTTAGCATTTTCGGTATAATTGTCAATTTTATTTTCCATTCCATCCCAGCTTGTGAGAATCTGGTTGTGGATGGATGTTTGCTGGTGAAGAAAGCAAAAGTTTGCTTTTGCATACTTCTCTAAATTAAATGTAGAATCGCTACCTTCTACCAGTGCTTTTTCGGGATAAAGTGCGGCTAAGTGTTGACTGACATGATAAGCGATCGCATTATTAGGAAGGCTAAGTGCTTCTGTAATCAATTGTTGGATTTTCACGTTTATTTATTCCCCTGGTTGTGGCATGATAATCAATACGCTTGGGAATTATCTACAAGACATCTAGGACGAATTCCTGATATTAATATTATTTAAGGCTTTGTTTGTAAGGCTTAAACAAATTTTTGCTCAAACTTATACATTAAATCTATTCTTCCTTTACGTAACATTGCGGGGTCTAATCTTTCAGTTGTGTTGCAAGTCATCAAAATGACCAAACGCTGTTGCATTTGAATACCAGACTCGTCAATTACACTTTGGTATAATGTGCCATCCAACAAACTGAGAATGTGTTCCGTTTTATTATTGTATTGCGCTACTTCGCTGGCACGGTCTTGTGCTAAGTTATCAGCTTCGTTGATAATAATACAAATTCTTTCTAAATATGTGGGTGGGACAAAGTTAGCGATCGCATCGTGATCTAAAATAAAAATCACATATCCTAAAGGCACAAGAATTTCTTTGGCTACAGCTTGCGTCCATGCGGTTTTACCTGTACCCGGTTCACCATGTACTAAAACTGCTAACTGCTTTTGATTGAGAACCGCTTGCTGTACTGAATCTGTAAAACTTTGGATATCTTCTGGAAAAGTCCGAATCGGAAATTGACTGTGAACCTTACCCACACGACTTTGATATCCACTCAGCATCATTGCCAAATCATAAGTTGCTTTGTTAATTAATGGCGTTAATTTTCTTGCCATTAAAGTATACTGTCGTCGTCCGCGATCGTAAGGATTAATTTCCAGCCAAACGTCATACTTAGACCAGTAAGCATAAACTGTATTTATCACATCTAAGCGTTCCCAGTTAGAAAATCGTTCCACCGGAAAATAAAAATCTCGTTCTAAATAATATTGAGTAATAATATCTGGACGACCTAATAATTCTAAAACTCTTAATACAGTAATTTCTTGAAGTCTATTAAGAACGTAATCAATGGGGATACTGTTGCGGCTCACAAATTGAACGATGGGCGTTTCTGTACTTAAAATATCTTTATAGCGATGATCTGGTGAGTTAGGTTCAGGTGTGATGTAATTCCAAAGTTTTTCTATTTCGTAGCGCGTATTATCAGAAACTACATTTAATATATTAGCCCACCAAGCATAATTAGTCCGTCCCAAATTATCAGCAATATTACTTGCTAAATTCAAACTTTTTTGAGTTAATTCCCCTGCGTCGGTATGCAACAAATGCCACAAAAAGCCCCAGTCAAACTCTCGGTTAAATGGTCGCCAACCGCTAGCAAGTAAGCTTTGACGATTGTTATTCGTTGGAGTGCCTTCATTGTGTCTAAAATAATCAAAATCCATATTTTCAGTTGTGCGGCAGTGGTTGAGTTGTTCTGTTGTAATGCAGGAGATGGGAAAAAAGTTTTCTTGTACTATAAACTACAATAAGTGCAAGTTGCCACTTTCATTATCCATCACAGAAGAAAAAACTCCGCAGGGGAGTTTGTACACAAATGATGAACAAGGATAAGCAGTTCAACCTAATTAAACATAAAATTCAGGTAGGGTGCGTAAGTCCTAAGTACGGCACCCTACTTCTAAGCTTACCTTGCAGGTTTTGGGTGCTGACTCGCTTTTCTATGTAAGATGCGCGGCTATTAGGACACGCAAGCAGTTCAATTTTAAGTGATTTTTCTTGATTTGTAGTTACAACAGCACAGGTATATCGCCAAGTTATAGTTTATCACTTTCTAATTATAGTAATTATTCAAGCGATATTAACTTGGTATAGCAATCCCAAATAAGAGAGTAAAAATTTCTCTCTTTTCTTTCCTCTGTGTCCTCTCTCTTGAAAAGGTCTGATGCCTTCGGCAACCCCTTCGGGGAACGGAGGAAACCTCCGCTCAGACTTTTCGCTGCTTTCTCTGCGGTAGCCTACGGCAACGCCAAGGGCGAACGTTAATTCAAGTCTTTTTCGCAAATCAAATAGGACTGCTATATTTATTATTAATGTAGTTCAGTTCCATCTTGACGAAGTAGATAGCGATCGCTGATTAATTTCAGCACTACTCTACCTATTTCCGGATGCGTTCTCTCAACTATTGGTTGCACAACAACACCTTCCATCATACAAATTGGACTTGTGACACTATCAGCATTATTGAACTGAGACACCGCCTGCCAACTGTAAGCACCAATATAAAGTAAAGGCACTCGCGGTAAATTAAATTCTTCACAAAAATCTACCAACTCACTGTAATTTAGGAATTTTCCATCACGACGTACAGCAAATAAAGCAATTTTAATTTTGCCATTGTTCAAGCCGTATTTAATATCTTGTACGCCGTATATTTCCCCAAAAACTTGAGTATTTAATGGTAGTTTATGCAAAGCTTCATTTTCGTTGTATGCTCTGATGTAAACTAGAGTTTTATTCGCTTCGCTATTTTTCCAAAAGTAATTGTGACTGCCAACTTTTATTATGCCATCAACATCAACTAAGACGGTGAAGTTAGTTCCGTGCAGCTTCTCTGTGACTACTACTTCTTCACCTTCAATTAACACATCTTTGTAACGCTTTAAATTCTCTGGATTGGGGAATTTATAGTGTCCAATATGGCTTTCCATTTCTCCACTCATTCCGCGAGGAATTGGGTATTCGTATTTAGTTACACCAAAATACTCGGTATAATCATCTCCGACGTTGACTTGTTCGTTATCACCTACAGGAATCAGCAAACCTTCAGAAAAAATTCCTCGCAATTTAGCTGCACGCAGTTTTTTAGAGTAGTAGTTGCGAATGCCAAATTCATCGACAAACGAAGATGGAATTACGCTATCAATCGGAAAGTAAAATGCTAAATCTCCAATCTTTAAGTTACCTTTGGCGGTGATAACTTGATACGCCATATTTTCAACCATAGCAATATCTAGCCTATCAGCATTGGGGTGAGGATTAACGCTGCTTATTTTGACTACTTCAACTTTAAATATGCTCATGGTTCACCTCATGGTTGAAAGCAGAGTGAGAAAATCCCACCCTACTAAATCATCGCAGTACTACTTTTCAATTTTTTCGCCTAGCAGAAAGCGAACAAAGCGACAAACTTGGATATTTTCACCAAACTTAGATATAGATTGTTTCACCAGTTCTTCTACCGTGATATTTTGGTCACGAATGTAAGGCTGATTCATCAAAGACATTTCTTTGAGACGTTTTTCAATCCGTCCTTGAATAATTTTGGCTTTGATATTTTCTGGTTTATTAGCCAAGTCATCCCGTCCTAATTCGATTTTTTTTTCTTTATCGACAACTTCAACGGGAATATCTGTTATGTTCACGTATTCAATATTTGGACAAGCCGCAATTTGCATGGCGATGTTTTTTGCCAAGATTTGAAATTCCGGACTGCGACTAACAAAATCAGTTTCGCAATTCACTTCTACCAGCACACCGACTTTACCACCAGTGTGAATGTAGCTTTCAATCAGTCCTTCTGCTGCAATGCGATTTGTGATAGTAGATACCATACTTTTTTGCCGCAACCAGGCGATCGCTTGATTCATATCACCATTACATTCTGTCAGCGCTTTTTTACAACTCATCATCCCCGCGCCAGTTTTTTCCCGCAGTTCTTTGACAAGTTTTGCAGATATTTCCATGATTTTGCCTTGTATTTAAAGACGCAAGTAGAATAAGTCATAATTTATAAAAATAGTATTTACGTATATCATATCTGCCACTATTACGACAGCATTTTTAGAAAGAAACATCCACCAAGCACAAGGATAAAGGTTTTCTTTACCCAGTTTTTCGGAAATTTCCTTATATCTGCGATCGCTAACCAGAAAGAGTGGCTTTTGTCTAACTTAGAAATATATGATGCTTTTGTTTATCGCTATCTTTATACTACATTAATACTACAAATGTGTCAAGGGGGTGGATGGTAATTTTTACTCTTGTGCGATCGCCCAAAGAAGAAATAAGGACTGAAGTCCTGACTACAAAGTAGGTTAATTTTCTTTGATAAAAATGTAAGAAAGTGGTATAATGTAAAATTATAATTAAATTTATTAACGTTTTCTCACTTGAGTGCTATCATCCTTTACATTTATCTCATATAATCAAGAAGTGTTTGATCGCTTTGTCAGTTTGATATATTCTTTCCTCGTGCATGTGTTGAGTGAGCAAAGATTATCAACTTTGAAGGTCGAAACAAGAGCCAGTCTGGAATGAGCGCTTTAGAACCGCTCTGTTGGATGCCTCCGCTGTTATCTGTTATAACTACGATGTTCAATATCATCTTCTGGAGAAGATATGGATTTGGCACGTTCTTTCATTAGTGAAGAAAAGAAGCCCAACTATCCGCAGCCTTTGGTTTTGGCGGTGGAAGACAACGATGATAATTTAATGCTGATTACCTATACCCTGGAGTCACTTGGTTGTAAACTCATTTGTCAAACAGACAGTTCTTCAACGCTACTTGTAGCCAAAGAGTATCAACCAGATTTGATACTGATGGATATTTTGTTACCTGGTCTGAGTGGTATCGATGTAGTACGTTATCTGAAAAAAGAACCGCTAACTTGTCAAATTCCGGTGATAGCAGTTACAGCTTTAGCAAGCCCGGAGGAACGAGAACGCATCCTCATGGCAGGCTTTGATGATTATATCAGCAAGCCTTACATGATTGAAGACCTAGAAGCGCTGATTTGCAAAGTCTTGGGTAAAAAGCTAAATCCGGAATTTTGTTTTGACCTACAGCAATAGTTTATTCAGCAGATGTCTCACTATCGCTTTTATCTGTTGTCTTTTTTTTAGTCTTGGAAGTTAAAGGGGAATTGCGAATATTTGGGGTATCCGTGAGTAAAGCTATAATTCCTGTGCGTCCTGTCTCTAGTGTGGCATCGCTAAGTAGTTCAACTACCTCGACATTTAATATATCTTCAATTAGCGTTTTGAGTTGAGGTTGAATTGCTTCATCTAAATCAGCTCGTACTTGTTCTGCAAGTTCAATTCGACCGGTTTGTGCTAGCAACTGCTCTGGTTGAGTGATGGAATTTTCCAGGATGATGGTAAGATTGCTATCGGATAATTGACAGGTAACTTTACTCGGCTGATGTCCTAGTTGGTCACGGTACAAAGCTTGGATACGCTGCGCGAGTGTTCTTTGAATTTGTCCACGGGTTGGGGTTGATGTTGTCGTCATGTGTTGTTTTACTGTAGATTTAGACAACTACCGTTAAGCCAAAAAGTATTGCGATCTACTTTTATTAATTATTGATTACTTTCTGAGTTATCAGCAGTAGTGGACTCTTACGATGTAATTAAATTGAGAACTTCAGTTGCAACTGTGGTTATTATAGTAATAGCCACTGCCAAAAGTCAGCGTCCAAATGTAGTATTTCTCACTCGTTTTTTATCCGTCTCCTGGTTTATTCGATTGGTAATTTTAGATATAGCTAATGGCTAATTGCTCAATTGACTTTGCTTTGGTAAGCGCACACTAAATACACTACCCTTACCTACTTCAGAGAAAAGCTCAATCGTTCCTCCATGTGCTTCGACAATCAGACGGGATAAATGCAGTCCCAAACCGCTACCGGCGCGTTTATTTCTACCTTGTCGAAAGCGCTCGAAAATTGTTGCTTGGTCTTCGGCAGCTATCCCATAACCAGTATCTTCTATCTCAATTGTTACCAAATTTTTACCGTTATTCTGTGCGGATTCAAAAATGCGAGTTTCTATCCCTCCTGTATCTGTAAACTTGATAGCGTTACCGATTAAGTTGCTGAAAACGCGCCGCAATTCCAAGCGATCGCCTGTAACTATACCAGCATTTTCACTTAGTTTTTCCAAACCGCTAGTATCTATTTTTAAAGTTAAGCCTTTATCGTTAGCAATAGGATTTAATTCTTCAACTACTTCAGTTAGCATTTCTGGTAAATTGCAAATTTCCGAATTCAAGGTCTTTTTACCAGCCTCAATCCGATAAACTTCTAGCAGATTGTTCACCATCTGCGTCAAGTTATGGTTGCTGCGAATCATCACAGCGATCGCTTGTTTCATTTCTGGGGAAATCTTGCAGAAAATCTCTTGCTGAAATAAATTCAACATTCGATCCGATGCTACTAACGGAGTTCGCAAATCATGCGTCATCCGCGAAACAAAGTCTTCTCGCTGACGTGCCATTTTTTGTTGTTCGTCAAGACTGTGTTTCAAACGTAGAAGCGATCGCACTCTTGCCAGTAGCTCATCTGTATCAAATGGTTTTCTAATAAAATCATCCGCTCCCGCATCCAAACCTTCAACAACGCTAGATTCAGTAAAAGCTGTAATTAGCAGAATCGGAATGTAAGGCAATTCAGTGTTACTACGTATCCGCCGTGTCACTTCATAACCATCTATTCCCGGCATCATCACATCGAGCAAAATCAAATCTGGTGGTGATTCTGTAATTTGCTGCAAAGCAGTTATCCCATCTGCGACTAAATCCATCTCAAATCCTTCACTTTCTAAAATCGTCTGAACGAGGATGAGATTATCTGGAGTATCATCAACAGCGAGAATACGATCAATTTTTGAAGTTTCAACAACAGACATGATTTACCGGCTTTTTTAAAGGAATTTTAGAGTTTTTGGTCTCGGTATCTCAGCGAAGTTTCGTTTTGCGGAGGATACTGGTAATTTTGGTTATTTTGATTATTTAATCTCGGTTCTGTGGGATTTTCGTCTTTGTTCAATAATGATATTTGACGTGGTATTTCAATACGAAACATTGAACCATGACCCAACTTACTTTCAATAATAATTTTGCCGTCCATAATTTGCACCAGCGAATCTATAATTGCCAAACCCAGACCTGTGCCGGGATATTTGCGGGTGGTGGATTGATCGACTTGCCGGAATGCTTCAAAAATATGATTTAAATCTTCGGCAGCGATACCAATACCTGTATCGCGAATGGCGATCGCTATTTGATTTTGTCCTATTTCTTTAATATCGATCCAAATATTGCCAGATTCTGTAAATTTAATCGCGTTTGAAAGCAAATTCGTGATAATTTGTCGCACGCGCAAACAGTCATTAAACACCATCGGGTTTTGCAACTGATTTTGAACCAGCACCGTCAGTTTTTTGGCTTCTGCTAGAGAACGCATTTCTGCAACTGTGGCATTAACTATCTTTGATAAATCAAAGATTCCTGGTTTTAACTGTATCCCTCCGGCTTCTAAATGGGAAAAATCGAGAACTTCGTTCAGCAGCACCAGTAAATTTTTGCCATTATTTAAGATTCGCTGCACCATATCTTTTTGCTTAAGCGTAATTTCCCCACCTTTGGGACGCAGCAATAATTGCGAAAACCCGATGATGGCATTCAGGGGTGTCCGCAATTCATGAGATATTGTGGCTAAAAACTGAGTTTTCAGACGCGATGCTTCTAATAACTTTAGGTTTTGTAACTGAATTTGTTGGCGTTGTTTTTCTAGTTCATAGTTTTTCCGAATCAGTTCCTCGTTAGTTTCGCGGATCTGTCTGTCTGCCAAGGCTACCTGCATTTCTGCGCGATAAACCCGGATGGCATTTCGCAGAACTTGCGCCAACGTTTCCGGGGATACTCTACACTTAGATAGATAATCTGTAGCACCAGCTTTCATCAGTTCCACAGCGATTTGCTCATCTCCTTGAGCTGTGAGAACTACTAAGGGAACTTTGATTTTTGCTCTTCGTATTCTTTGGATCAGCGTTAAGCCATCTTGGTCTGGTAGACGATAGTCGAGGAAAACACAGTCATAGCTATTATCGTTTAAAGCAGCGATCGCACTTTCACAGTCTTCTGCTTCCGACAGTTGCATCCGCACACCTGCTTTTGTCAAAGCCCGACGCACAGCCATGCGATCCACTATGTCATCGTCTACTAGCAAAATTGAGAGCGTTTCTTCCATCGGCTTGAGTTATCGCTTTCAAATAAAGGTTCATGTATAACATTTCTATTTTCAAATCCATCACGGGAATTTTCTCTTTTATATTTTAAATTTTTACATTGGCAGAAACTGATAACTGTTAACTTTTAACCAATTTCAAATTCAAAATCTACCTTATGGCATTTCACATAATGTCCAATAATTATTGAGTGTTGCCATTAATTCGACAAAATTACCAAACGTTACAGGTTTAAGTATATACCCAGCTACATTTAAATTGTATGCTTCCACTCTATCTTGATCCTGGTTGGAAGTTGTCATCACAACCACAGGGGTAGGTTTCAATTGAGGGTCAGAGCGTAATTCAACTAAAAATTCAATTCCGCCCATTTTCGGCATATTCAAATCCAATAAAATTAAGCGTCGCGCAGCGGGGACTTGCGGTGGTTCACCGTTACTGCTTCGTAGCATCGAGAGCGCTTCTATTCCATTTGTCGCCACGTAAACTGGGTTAGTGATATTAATTTTTTTGAATGCCCGCTGCACATTCATTACATCAACTTCGTCATCCTCCACTAGTAGTATATTAATCACGTTTTCTGGCATTTCCTTGGATATAAATTAGCAAGGTCAGAAATTATACTTTAGTATATTTACCATAAATCGCCTTGGAGGATATAGTTAATTATTCGCTGTTTACTGCAAACAATACAACTATTAGCAATTCTTTGACTGAGAATGATTATCTACTACGATCCCCATTGGAGATAGCGTATCATAAAATACGGCATCATCAAACTCAACCCCATTGTAAATGAACGAGCGATCGCCTGTCCTCAGCCATTGGTGAGAGTTAGATTTAAACTTTTGTTGCTCGAAATTTTCAGCAGTTTTCCTCAAAAATTTACGAATAAGTTTTCAAAACTCCAAACTTCTAACTTTTGTACAGACGTTCCGCGCTTTACGTCTCTACCTAACTTTTTCTACTTCTGCCAGGTAAAACAAAAAGTGCTTCCGGCATTTATTTGCGACTTTAAAGTAATCGTACCTCCTTGCGTTTCCACAATTTTTTTGACGATCGCCAAACCAATCCCGGTACTTTCTTTTTGATCGCGGGATTGCAGAGTTTGGAAGATAGCAAAAATCTTTTCGTGATATTCTGGGGCAATACCAGCACCATCATCAGCTACAGCAAATTCGTAATACGATGAGCGTTCTTCAACAGAAATTTTAACGTGACCATCGATTCGCGGATGATACTTGATTGCGTTGCCAATTAAGTTAGAAAATACTTGTTGTAAGGGTAATCGTTTCGTCCTGAAAGTGGGCATCCCTTCAGCAACTTCGATGTTGAAAGTTAGCGGTGGTGCAAGCAAATCAATCACTTCCTTTATCAATTCACCAACATTTACTTCATAAGATTCTGTTTGGACGCGCCCAATGCGAGAATATTCTAATAAACCGTTGATCAGTCCTTCCATTCTTTGCACCCTTCCGCGCAACAGATGCATTTGATGGCGATTTTCTTCTCTGAGTTGATCTGCCAAGTCTTCTTCAATCCATTCTGATAGACTAGCGATCGCTCGTAAAGGTGCCTTCAAATCATGAGACGCTACATAAGCAAATTGGTCAAGTTCTTGATTTTGCTTTTGTAAAAGTGCGGTTGTTTGCGCCAAAATAGTTGTCAAACTAGTTAATTCTTCAGCTCGTTGTTTGAGAGCTAATTCTGATTGTTTGCGTTCGCTAATATCTGTTACCGTGCCAAAATAACCAACTACCGTGCCATCATCTTTAGTTTCCGCTACTGCTTGCGACAACACCCAACTTGTTTTCCCGTCTGCATGGATGAAGCGAAATTCACACTCAAAGGGCAAAGCATCTTGACTTGTTTGTTGTAGTTCCGAATCTATCCGCTCTAAGTCTTCTTTTGGAATTGTACATCGCCAGCCTTTGCCTAAAGCATTTTCTGATGTAATTCCGCTAATTTCACACCAGCACTCGTTGACATAAAGATAATTTCCTGATAAATCTGTACGGTAGATGCCGACAGGGGAAATTTTGGCGAAAGTTTCCCAACGACGCTCGCTTGTTAAGAGTGCTTGATTTTTTTTAGCGACACTTTGCTTTAGTTCTGCGTTGGCTTCGCTAATATCTCTACCTTCTGAGATTAACAAAATTACTTGCCCAGTTTCGTTTTTTATTGGCTTAATCGAAAAGTCGATGGTTATGATGTTATCGCCTGCACCGAGTATATCAACTTCGTAGCGGACAAATTCTCCTGTTGCTGCGAGTGCGATCGCTTCTCGTAATTGTCTTTGAGTTTGGGGAGAAATCGTCCACCAACGCACTTCCCAAAAAAAACGCCCAATCGCTTCAGCGCTGGTGAGTCCGGCAAACTGTAACACCGTCTGATTGACTTCAACGACAGTGCCATCCGGTTTGATTAATCCGATAAATTGAGAAGTCTGGTCAAAAATGGTACGAAAGCAGACTTTATTTGCTTGTATATCTGCTTCCACCGACTCTGATTTGTTCATTTTGCTGAAAAATCATACTTTTTTATCTTTTTTTGAAGATGAATGCTATTTTTCTTTAATACTATTAATTACTGGTTTATAAGTCATGATGAAGCTGTAGAAGTTTAAGTTCGTCTTAATCTTTCACAATTATTCGTCAAATAGCTATATATCCCAGGCTAGATTTTTGCTTTTATGCAAGAATAAAAAGAAAAACCAATTATTTCTATCGGTGGATGTATGTTGGTCAAAAAATCATCTATCTTAAGTTTTGAACTTAAGATAAATTGATCGCAAAAGGTCGTAATTTAATATATATAATCAGGAGAAAGTGGGTATAGCTATGAGCGAAATTAGAATAGTTCTCATTGAAGACCATGATTTAACAAGAATGGGACTACGGGCGGCATTACAGTCTCATAGCGGACTTGAAGTGATTGGTGAAGCGCCAAATGCTACCCAAGGACTGAAACTTTTGCAAACCACTAAGCCGGATGTGGCAGTTGTGGATATTGGTTTGCCGGATATGGATGGAATTGAACTCACCAAAAAGTTTAGAAGTTTCCAAGAAGAGACAGCAGACCAAGGAACGAAGATCCTCATTTTGACGATGGAACATTCAGAGGATGCAGTGCTGGCTGCTTTTGCGGCAGGTGCAGACTCATATTACATGAAGGATACCAGCATTGATAGATTAATGGAAGCGATCCAAGCGACTCACGAAGGTAACTCGTGGATCGATCCAGCGATCGCCAACGTCGTATTGCGGCAAATGCGTCAAGGTCTGCCAGAAGATAACCCACAGGCAAGTCAGCCAAAGACCGTCAAAATTGAAGCGCTAGAGACTGAATACGAGCAAGTTTTAGAAACCTACCCCCTAACTCAACGAGAATTAGAAATTCTAGAGTTGATTGTTGCAGGTTGTAGCAACGGGCAGATTGCCGAAAAACTTTATATCACAGTCGGGACAGTCAAAACCCACGTTCGCAACATCTTAAACAAACTCTGCGCCGATGACCGTACTCAAGCGGCAGTTCGCGCCTTGCGTTCTGGGTTAGTAGCATAGCATAAATTCCCAAACTCTGCGTCCCTCCGCGCTTACTTTGCGTCCCTTTGCGTTAAAAAAAACGCTCGCTACCCGAACTTATCCAGCAAGCATTCGGCAATACGTCGTGCTGCCCCAGGTTTACCCATGCGTCGCAAGCCATTGTCAGCGATCGCCTGAAGTTTATCTGGATCGTTAAAAAGCGATCGCACGACTTGACCAACTTGCGCCGCTTGCTCTACTAAAATCAAAGATGAACCCAAGTGGCGGCTTTGTGCTTCGGCAAATACAGGGTTATATTGGGGACCATTTCCCGGAATGGCGATCGCAGGTTTTCCCAAGCCGATAAATTGTTCTGTGGCTGTCCCTGCCATTGCGATCGCCAAATCTCCTAAATGCAAGCAGTCGTTATAAGCTTGTTGAGTCAAAATAATATATGCATTTTTTGATTTAAAAGTCAAGGCATTGGTATCAGAAATTTGCACCGGAGATTCAGAGTGAAGATGCCAGCCTTGAGATAGTAGAGATTGAGATAAAATGTTCAAGTCTAAGCTGGACGCGATCGCACCTAAAAACACCATACTTCCAGCGCGTGAAAGGTAATCGCGTTTTGGGATTTCCATCACTGAAGAAACAGCAACCATAATTTGTTCCCAATTCGCATAAGCTTCTGGTGGACGAGAACCAGGTAAAAGAGTCACAATCAATGGACGAATTATTTCTTGTTGTTCAGCATCACCACGATACAATCGTCCTTGAGGAAAGCTGGGTTCAAGTCCATCCATCATCGGATTCCCCAAATCAAAAGCCGGAATAGACCACTTTTTTAAGATTTCCGTGGTTAGCGAATCTCTGGGAAATATCGCTTTGCAGTGGGGACGACTCATCAACCAACGTTCCCAAGGATGATAAACTGAACCGGAAAAACTTTCCCAACGTGCAGCTTTTGATTTGCGTTGCAGTAACCCGACTTCATCCCGCACATAATATTCTGACTTTGCCGTACCGATAAAAGCATAGTCAGCACCGCTTCCCCAAGCAAACAACAGCGGTACAATATCCCCCACAGCTAAAATAGCGCTTTTATTACCTGATTTCTTTTGCAAATTTACCCAAGTACGTACAGCTTTAATTTGACTGCGGGTAAGTTGCACTAAACCACCGCGTACATCTCGGACTAATTGCCGTCCATCCATGTAAATAAAGCCACCAGAAGGCATGGTACGTACTGAACCAATCAGGGGAATATTTAACTGTTGATAAGCATGTCCTTCACCCACTATAGGCAAAGCGAAGATATCAGGAGGATTGGATAGTTGCTGGAGTTCTTGTAAAATGCGGATAGCAATTACATCCTCTCCATGACCATTACTTAAAACAAGTAAACGCAAGGCAGAAGTTGTAGCTGTCGAATTTAAAGCTAGGGATAACCTAGGTAGATCGCTCATAAGAGAAACAAAAACTCATAATTAACTGTCTTTTTGGGCAAGAGGGGTGAATGGGAGTATCAATCATCGGCGTGGAAGCTGGAAGTTAGTATTATTCCCATTGCCAAACCTCAGTACAAAAATACAAACTAACTCCCAGGTAATCAGGCTAAAAACATGCAAGTTTCTTCTGCCGCAATTTTGACTTTAGCTACCTTAGTGACTAGCAACGCTACTGAAGCAATAGCTGCACCTTCTATAACTCCCACTCAGCCGGAAAAAGCCGGCTTAGTAGTGCCGGTGACACAAGAAAATACACCTGCACCGATAAAGGCGTACACGCAAAGCGGGTTGTCGCAAGACATCGCATCCCCAGAAACGATAGTCGTCCAACAATTTTCCCAAACTCCGGCTAATAATAATTCAACTGTAGTCGTAACACAAGAGGTTGGGATAGGAGACAAGGGGACAGGGGGACGAGGGGGACGAGGGGGACGAGGAGGACGAGGAGGACGAGGAGGACGAGGAGGACAAGGGGGACAAGGAGGACAAGGAGGACAAGGAGGACAAGGCGGAGGAGGCGGAGGAGGAGGACAAGGCGGAGGAGGAGGAGGAGGACAAGGCGGAGGAGGCGGAGGAGGACAAGGCGGAGGAGGCGGAGGAGGACAAGGCGGAGGAGGAGGAGGAGGACAAGGCGGAGGAGGCGGAGGAGGACAAGGCGGAGGAGGAGGAGGAGGAAGACAAGGGGGACAAGGCGGACAAGGAAAAATTTCTCCCCCTGCTTCCCCTGCTCCCCCTGCTCCCCCTGCTCCCTTGTCTCCCCCCTCCCCCACTCCCCCCCTCCCCTCCTCCTCCACTCCCCCAGCTAACGAAAAGGATTTAGTCGTTACCGCTACCGATGTGCAGGTAGTGGGTGCTACTCCAGAATTGCAGCAAATAATTAACAGCGTCATTAAAACCCAAGCTGGGGGAGAAACCAGTCAAAACCAGATACAAAGAGATGTAGCGGCAATTTTGGATACGGGTTTATTTACTGATGTCCGTGTAAATACCACTATTAATCCGGTAGGATTGAGTGTGGTGTATCAAGTGCAACCATTGATAGTGCGATCGCTTCAACTTTCTGGGGCGAAAACGCTTACCTATCAAGTAGTTTTGCCACTCTTTCAACCGCAAATTGGCAAAGCCATCAGTCCGGAAGCTTTGAAACAAACAGTAGAACAAATTAACAAATGGTACGCCGATAAAGGTTATAATCTGGCAAGGGTTATCTCTATTAAACCGAGCAGCGAAGGAATTTTGAGCTTAAATGTAGCTGAAGGTTTAGTGAGTAATATCAAGTTTCGTTTTGTCAACGATGAAGGCAATACAGTTGATAGCAAAGGTAAGTTAGTTACAGGACGCACCAAAGAAGATTTCTTGCGGCAACAGCTAAAGTTAAAACCCGGTCAAATTTTCCAAAACAATCTAGTCAAGCAAGACTTGCAGCAGTTATATAAACTGGGATTATTTGAAAATGTCAATGTCGCCTTAGAAGGTGATGCGACAGGCGTTGATGTAGTTTACCAACTAAAAGAACTTGGCGCACGCGGTATCAACCTCGGTGGTAATTACAATGCAGACCAAGGAATTGTCGGCACATTAAACTATCAAGACCGAAATATCGGCGGTATTAACGATACTTTGAGCGCAAATGTGGAAGTCGGTGCGCGTGACTTTCAGTTTGATGGTAGGTATAGCAGTCCTTATCGAATAACTAACCCCGATCGCTTTGGTTACAGCATCAACGCTTTTCGCAAGCGCGGACTTTCCGAGGTTTTTGATGGCGATGTCAAGCTAGCTAACGCTGACAGACCGCGAGAAGGTAAAATAGGTGGTAGTGTAAGCTTGCAGCGACCGATTGACGGTTGGGATACTTCATTAGGATTTAATTATGCTCGTGTTAGCATACGCGATCGCGATGGCACAATTACCCCAAAAGATGAAAAGGGTAATCCACTAACTTTTAGCGGTACTGGTATCGACGATTTAGCTACTGTATCCTTCACCGCCATCAAAGACCAACGAGATAACCCCTTTAATCCTACCAAAGGTTCGATTCTCAGCCTCAGCACAGAACAATCAGTTCCGATTGGTCTAGGCAACATTTCGATGAATCGCCTGCGGGCAAATTATAGTCAGTTTCTCCCAGTTAAATTATACAACAGTAAGAACCCACAAGTATTAGCTTTGAATCTCCAAGGCGGCACCGTACTTGGAGATTTGCCGCCTTATGATGCCTTTAACTTGGGAGGTCCAAATTCCGTGCGCGGTTACGATGCTGGAGACGTTGGCAGCGGTCGCACTTACGTATTAGCTTCCGCAGAATATCGCTTCCCGGTTTTCCCAATCTTGGGGGGTGTGCTGTTTGCTGACTTTGGCTCAGATTTAGGTTCTGGTGATACAGTATTAGGAAATCCGGCAGGTGCGCGTAACAAACCAGGTAGTGGTTTTGGTTATGGTGCTGGTGTGCGTTTTGACTCACCTTTGGGCTTAATTCGCGCAGATTATGGTCTTAATGACTTGGGCGAAAGTCGATTGCACTTTGGCATAGGTCAGCGTTTTTAAGGGAATTGGGCATCGGGCAATGGGCATCGGGCAATGGGCATCGGGCATTGGGCATTGGGCATTGGGCATTGGGCATCGGGCATTGGGCATTGATAATAATTCTTTCCCCCTTGTCCCCCTTGTCCCCCTCTCCCCCTGCCCCCTTGTCCCCCTCCCCCACTCCCCTTCTCCCCCAGTTAAGAGTCCCCTACTGTATTATTAACAAAGACAAAACTGTGGCGATGTGGTTTTTGCTTTTACCACTCAAGGACTCACTACTAAGCTGCTCATTCAAAACTTAGGATTTTCTATGTTAGCAGGTACAACTTTGCAGGGGGGAAAATATACCCTCAATCAAGAAATCGGGCGTGGGGGCTTTGGCATTACGTACAAAGCTACGCATCATTACTTACGTCAAGAGGTAGTGATTAAAACGCTCAATGAGAAACTGCGACAACATCCTGATTTTACTAAGTTCGAGCGGCAATTCCAAGATGAGGCAAGGCGATTAGCTACTTGTATTCACCCGAACATTGTCCGGGTGAGCGACTTTTTTGTTGAAGCGGGTCTGCCTTACATGGTAATGGAGTACATTCGCGGTGAAACGTTAGGCGAGGCATTTGTTTTGCCAGGGATACCTTTACCAGAACCGATGGCAATTCATTATATCCGGCAGATTGGGGCAGCATTGGAGGTGGTACACAATAACGGTTTGCTGCACCGCGATGTGAAACCTGATAATATTATTCTCCGCCAAGGAACGGCTGAAGTAGTGCTGATTGATTTTGGCATTGCGCGAGAATTTAACGGTGGTGTGAGGCAAACTCATACAGGTATGGTTTCTGAGGGTTATTCGCCGATTGAACAGTATATGACGCAAGCAGAGCGCAGCCCAGCCACCGATGTTTATGGTTTGGCTGCAACTTTGTATGCATTGTTGACAGCACAAGTTCCTATGCCTGCATTATTGCGCGATCGCGAAAAAATGCATTCCCCCCGCGAACTGCAACCACATTTGAGTGCTGCTGTCAATCAAGCAATTATGCGTGGTATGGCGGTAGAATCTCGCTTTCGTCCCGCAACAGTCGCAGAATGGTTAAAGTTGCTACCCGCAAATGGGGTAAGTGCTGCAAAATTGACACCAACTCACACGATTGCAACTGTCGATTTATCTACTCACCAGTACCCATCACCTCCAGAAGTTGCCGCAAATAATACCACTGCACCATCAACAACCGGGAATTTGACAAAAATAGCGAAAAAAATTCGCTCAAGCAAAGTTTTGATTGGTAGTGGAATCGCACTCACAGCCGCGACAATCGCTTTTGCTATCACTAGCTTACTTCCCAAATCTCAGCCACCGCAGCCAACCGCAAAGCCAGTTCTTCAACAGCCTACTACTAATGGTACTTCTGCGGAAGTCCGTCCGGTGCAGATTTCACCGTCCCCGCAGGTAAAAGAAACTACCACCCCAAAACAGACTACTAATACTACCTCTACTACCTCGTCCTCGTCGCGAGATGATGCACCCACTTACACACCAAGACGACGCACTAAGCGCATTCGTCCTGTTGCTAATGAGGACGAAACACCAAAACGGACTTATAGACAAAGAGAAGAATCGACATCAAACGACTCACCACAACCGCAACGTCGGCGTCGATACTACAACAAGCAAACTTCACCTACACCTGATGCGGCGCCCTCACCATCTCTGGTTGAGAAATTACGAGCGGTGCGCTCAACTCGTAACGCTTCCCCCGCAAGCAAATCATCCTCTGATAGCGCTTCTCCTGCACGTCAATCTCCTAGAGAGTCCAGTTCTGTAGTCATACCCCAAGTACAATCACCGAAAGAACCAAACGGTATCGTTGTACCAACACAGGAAGTAAAGCAAAATTCATCTGCTGACAGCCAATCTCAGAAGAATGATAAGCCAGCGGATGAGGGAAATTAAAAATATGACATTATTGTTGCGTTCTTCGGTTCATCTGAAAATGCAGATTGGTAGGGTGTGTTATGCCGTAGGCTAACGCACCGTTGATAATTCAGGTGCGTTATGCGTTCCGCGATAACACACCCTACTGGACTTGCTAATTTAACATTTAAATTAGGCTATTTTCTTCTTTCTGGAAAGAAGAGAATTCCAAAATTGACCTTGCAAGAGTGATGAAGACTTCTTGGCGTTGCTTTCTTGGAGAACTTGCTGATAAACTGCTTCGTAGCCGTTCACCATCTGGGTAACGCTGAAGTTTTGCTCTACGTATTCTCGGCAGGTTTGACGATTCAGTTCTAAGGTAGCGGGAATCATTGCTGCCATTTCTTCATAGCTTTGGCAGACATAACCTGTCTTACCGTGGGCAATCACTTCTGGGACAGAACCCATGTTCATCCCAATGACTGGTGTACCTGTTGCCATTGATTCAATCATTACCAAGCCAAAGGGTTCACTCCAGGTAATGGGGAAGAGAGTGATGCTTGCGTTGCCTAATAGTTCAGATTTCTGGTCGTGGTTAACTTCGCCTAAAAATTGTATCTGCTCACCGTCGATGTGAGGAGCGATTTCTTTCTCAAAAAACTCTGTGTCTACTACGTCTACTTTTCCTGCCATTTTTAAGCACCAACCACTCTGCTTGGCGATCGCGATCGCATGTTGCGGTCCTTTCTCTGGCGAAAACCGTCCCAAAAATACCAGATATGGCGGATCTTGCGGTTGCGCTACAAAGGTGAATTCTTCCGGGTTAATGCCGTTATAAACTGTGCTGGCGTAATTCAGTTGCAATTGACGCTGCGCGTTACTTATGCTGATGAATGGTTGCGATTGATGATACGAAAATACTTTGCTGTTATCAGGCGTAAATCTGCCATGCAAAGTATGTACTGTGGGTGTTGACACCAAATTTGCAAAAGGTAATGCCCAAATCCCTACATGAGAATGGATTATATCGAATTCCGCTGCTTTTTGGTAGACTTGGCTCATTTCCAGCACTTCATACATCACATGCTCTTTAATGTCTGAATCTAAGCGCAATGCACGCGGATGAACAGCTTCTAACTTAGCCAAAGTTTGAGAATCGCCAGAAGCGAACAATGTCACATCATGACCTCGACGCACTAGTTCATCAGTCAAGCGACTCGCTACCAGTTCAATTCCTCCGTAAGTTGGGGGCGGAACTCGTTCCCACAATGGGGCTACTTGAGCTATTTTCATAAAATTGTTTAGGTTCAGGTAAATTGGTCGTTGTCAAAGGGTTGAAATACTTTAGTTCAGAGTTTTTGCCTCCTTTTCTGAAGTTGAAATTAACCGTTTCGGGCGTGCAAACACCGCAACCTCGGCTAACTTTACCCTTTAAGCCTCACCTCCAAATTTACTTTAGCCACAATTATATTATGGCTGTCGTTTTTAATCTAACTTTGACTTTTGAATTATTACATCTATCTTTAGGATTATATTAGAAAATATTTGATATAAATACTTATTATGACTTTGCCTCAACGATAAATAACATTAAACATATCAGGGATCAATTGACTCGCCAAAATATTTCAATAAGCTGTGATGCGATCGCTTAATTCAAGACTTTCAGTTGATTCAATGTACTGCACCGTCAGCATTGAAAAGACTTATAGTTTGCATTGATTTATTAATCTCCCAAGAAATAATTTTCCGGATAAATAAGTGGAAGTAATTATAAATTAATTTCCAAAGCAAAAAAATCTATGTATAGCAATCTTTTTGAGTCGTGAAAAAAGCTTTTGAAGAACGTAGACACGTTGCCGACTTGCACTTATCCTATTGCCTCAGCCAAATACTAAGTCTTGTGAACGGATTATCTTATAAATTTTATTTATATATATTATTAGTTATTCCTATATATTTTTCGTTTTATTTAGAGACTGTAAAGGATACCCTAAAAATATATGTCAATATTTGATGACATTTGTGAAGTCGCTAAATTTGGGAAATTTGCACGCTATAAATGTGCGTGCATTTTGTAATAGTAAAAACGCTAATTTGTGGGGTGGATATACAAATGAAATAGTAGGTTAAAAGCCTAGGTTGTAGATTCAGCTTGTTTACAAATTTGAGGTATTTCTTTATTCATTGAAGTTCTAATTGGTTTTTTTGTTCAAGAGTGAATTTGAAATAGGAATGAGCCGAAACAATAAAGTCTTGTAGGGGCAATTCATGAATTGTCCCCTACGTAAATTCAAGCTTTGACGAAGGAAGTGCGTAAGTCCTATGAAAATTAGCTAGGGCAGCATTGTGCAGGCAAATTTTCTAACTTTGTGCCTGTTTTTTATGGTTGTTATGGAGAATTATGAAAGGCAACTTACCCAAAGGGCGAATTAATTACGCTTATCTATCCAGATTTAATTACAAAAACTTTCAGTTGAAATGTAAGAATTACTGGTTCAAGATAGGTGGCAGGTGGCGTTCATGCCCTTTAACATGTCCTATAGATAGACCTCATCACAAACATGTATTTTGGAGTTGGTTTGGTAGTTTCCTAGCAATAGCGGCAACAGCTTACCTAAGCGTGAAAACCAATTCTCCTTTGCTTATGGCTCCCTTTGGTGCTACTAGCGTATTAATTTTCGGCGTACCTGAGAGTCCTTTGGCTCAACCGCGTAATGTGATTGGCGGTAATCTTGTAGCAGCTTTAGTCAGCTTGACTATTCTACATCTTTTCGGTTCGTCACCTTGGGCAATGGGAATGGCAGTTGCCACAGCCATTGCGATGATGCAGTTTACTGGAACTGTGCATCCACCTTCGGGAGCAGTTGCATTAGTCGTAATGATGACAAAGGCTCCCTGGCAATTTTTGCTAACACCTGCCCTGGAAGGTTCTATTATTTTGGTACTCTGCGCTGTGGTTTTCAATAATCTGGCAGAAGAGAGAACTTATCCCAAGCACTGGCTGTAAGAATTTTGCTGGTTGCGCTTTATTGCCCTGCAATAAAGCGCACGCTACAAAGGACAGGCGCTTTAGCCACTGGCTCACAAAGAAAGTGCCGACTTACTTAAAACTGCTATATGTATGATGAATGTATCTTGAACTGAGTTTGTTGCTACATTGAGGTAGAGTTATGTCCTAATAGACTATTTCCCCGACAAAACCTGACATTTCTTGACAAACCGCACCAAAAAACCGTTCATTTATTTTAAGAAAATTTACATCAACCGACTAGACTTACCTCGACAAGTTATGTGATGATTTGAAACGTGGTTGCTAAATCATCAAAGTAAATTTGTGTTGCTGACCTCTATTAAAACCAAGCTAAAATTGACATCAGCACAAAAAATTATGATGTCAAAACACGTTGGAATATCCCGATTTACATACAACTGGGGACTGGCAACATGGCAAGCTTTATATCGGTCAGGATATCAACCAAATCATTTGATTTTAAAGAAATTTTTTAATAATGAAGTTAAACCAGTTTTGACATGGATTAAAGAAAAAGGTATTTGTCAAAAAATCACAGAATTTGCTTTTGAGAATTTAGGGAAAGCCTTTAAAAACTTCTTTGAAAAACGTGCAGACTATCCCAAGTTTAAACGAAAAGGGAGAAATGACAGTTTTACAATTAATGCAGGCGGAAAACCAATAAATTTGGGTGGTAAACGAATAAAATTACCTACCATTGGATGGGTTTATACTTATGAATCTTTACCTCGCACAACAACCACAAAGCTCACTATATCTCAAACAGCAGGAGATTGGTACATTTCTTGTTCTTATGAAATAGCAGCCCAAATCACCAAAAAAGAATATGATTATGTCGGGGTTGATTTAGGGATAAAAACTTTAGCAACCTTATCAACAGGAGTGATTTTTGTCAACCCAAAAGCTTTCCAAAAAGCGGAAAAAGGGTTAACGAGATTACAGCGTCAACTTTCGAGAAAAGTTAAAGGTAGTAATCGTTATAAAAAACAAAAATTAAGAATATCTAAGGGGCATCGACGTATTGCTAATATACGTAAAGATGCCACCCACAAAGCAACTACATTTATCTGCAAAAACCACGCAGTAATTGCTTTGGAAGATTTGAATACTTCGGGGATGTTGAAAAATCATAAGTTAGCTGGTGCTGTCAGTGATGCCAATTTTTATGAATTTCGTAGACAGGTTGAATATAAAGTAATTAGATATGGTGGAACTGTCGTAAAAGTTGATAGATTTTATCCATCTAGTAAAACTTGTTCAAATTGTGGAGAAATTCGAGAAATTAGTCTCAGAGAGCGGGTTTATGTGTGTCAGAAATGTCAGCACACTGCCGACCGAGATTTAAATGCATCTCAAAATCTGGAAAATTATGCACGGTTGGCTAAACCGTGTCTGGACGTTAAGGGATAACCGCTCCCATGCTCCCATTGAAACGTCAAGTAATGTCTAGTTTTGTCTAGATTTTATGTAGCAGTTAACTTAGTCTGCAACATCTACCTAATTGGCGCTTTTGCCACAACGTTTTGATGATTGGATTTTTAGAAAAATTTCGCACCGCGTTGGCTAAAAATAGGCGTGACTCGAAGTTGGAAGAAACAAGTGGAGATTCGCTAACTCCTCTGTTTTCTGTTCGTGATACTGCGCCTAATAAAGGCTGGCTGCAAACTATACTGATTGCTAGTGTGGGAGTGACTGTCTTCATTGCCGGAATTCGCGATTTGAGATGGTTGCAGCCTTGGGAGTTAAGAGTTTACGATCAAATGTTACGATCGCGTCCTCAAAAAGCAAGCGTAGACGCGGAGCGGCTTGTCGTGAGACATCGCCGTATTTTGTTAGTTACAATTACTGAAGCAGACATTAAACGCCAAAAATGGCCTTTGTCTGATGCGACAATTAATCAACTTTTAGACAAACTAGAGTCTTATCAACCACGGGTTATCGGCTTAAATATTTACCGCGATTTGCCTGTTGAACCCGGTTATAAACAGTTAGCAAATCGTCTTTCACGCCAAAATAATATTATCGCTGTCTGCGGATTCAGCAGTTTGGAAAATCCGGAAATTCCACCACCGCCGAGTGTCTTTGAAAAGAGAATAGGCTTTAACGATTTGATATCTGACGAAAATGATAACATTGTTCGTCGCAGTTTGTTGTTTGCCCACTCAGACGACAAAAAATGTCAAACTACTGTATCGTTTGCTGCCTTACTTGCTATTAATTATTTACAAAAAGAAGGTATTGAAACAAGTTTCACCAAGCAAGAAATTAAAATAGGTAAAACTTTATTCCCAATTTTAAAATCTAATTCTGGTAGCTATGAACATCTGGATGCAGCAGGCTACCAAATAATGCTAAATTATCGCCATCTTGATCGCCTTGCTGATAAAGTAACTCTTACAGAAGTTCTCAATAATCAAGTAAATCCTAACTTAATTAAAGACCGGTTAGTAATTATTGGCACAACAGCAATAAGTATCGAGAAAGGCTTCTACACGCCCTACAGCGCTTTACCAAACCAATCACCGAGAATGCCGTCTGTATATATTCATGCACAGATAGCCAGTCAGATTATGAGTGCGGTGCTGGATAAAGAACCGTTAATTTGGCACTTACCTCAATATTCCGAATATGTTTGCATTTGGGTTGCTTCTGTGGTGGGTGCCGCTGTCGCATGGCGTTTGCGACATCCTTTAGGATTGGTAGTTGTGGTTATAATTCTCACCAGCATGTTCGGATTTTGTTATCTGGTGTTTTTACAAGCTGGATGGATACCAGTGATTCCCCAGGCTTTAGCTTTGGTAATGAGTGGTGTGAGTGTGATGGTTTACACCACATATCAAACGCAACATAAAAGCAAGTTGATTATTTTAGAAGTTGAAAAACAAGAAGAGGCGATCGCGCAATTAAATATGCTGTTAAAAGAGACAGCAATTCAAGACAAACATCTTCATACTTCTAGGACAATTCTACCAGAAAAACAAACTGGCGACCTTCTTTTAAGTGGACGTTACAAAATTATCAAAGTCCTCACTTCTGGCGGATTTGGTTGTATTTATATAGCAGAAGATACTCAACGACCGGGCAATCCTAATTGTATAGTGAAAAAATTAATGCCGGCACGTCGAGATACCAGATTTATGGAAGTTGCCAGAAGGTTATTTAATACCGAAGCGGAAATTTTAGAAGTTTTGGGCGAACATCATCAAATTCCTAAATTACTCGCCTATTTTGAAGAAAATAAAGAATTCTATTTAGTAGAAGAATATATTCCCGGGCACACTTTGAGTGAGGAATTACCACCTGTTAAAAGAGGCGTGCAAAAGGAACCTTTTGTTAGAGAAATGTTGAAAGAAGTTTTAGAAATTTTGGCATTTGTTCATCAACATCGGGTGATTCATCGGGATATAAAACCGAGTAATATTATTAGGTCAGAAATAGATAATCGCTTAGTGCTGATTGATTTTGGTGCAGTCAAATTGATGCAACCACCAAGCAGCGAAGAAACAGAATTAGCGACAGTTGCGATAGGAACGCGAGGTTATGCACCACCAGAACAATTTGCCGGTCATCCCCGCTTGAGCAGTGATATTTATGCCTTAGGGATGATTGCTATTCAAGCACTAACAGGAGTACCGCCCCAAGAACTATCACCAGATTTGGAAACAGGTAATGTGAGGTGGCGTCAATGGGCGAAAGTCAGCGATGAATTGGCAACGATTTTAGATAAAATGGTGCGATATAATTTTAGCGATCGCTATCAATCAGCCAACGCAGTTCTACAAGACTTGAAACAAATTGGAGAATAATAAATTGGGCATTGGGCAATGGGCATTGGGCATTGGGAACGTGAGAATAAAATTAAATCTTTTTCCCATTACCCATTACCCATTACCCATTACCCATTACCCATTACCCATTACCCCAAAATGTAAAATCCTATGACTCAGGAAAAACCTACTTCGATTGAAGGTATTTACGAAGTTTGTATTGGTATTCCAGATCCAATTTCGGCAATTCAATATTGGCAGCAATTTGGCTATCGTATCGGGGAAGTGGGGGAATTATCCGCAGCAGCAGCAAAGCAATTATATGGGGTAGATTCGTCTTTGCGATCGCTTCGTCTTTATCACCTAAATGCAGATCATGGTTTGATTCGGTTGATGGTTTGGCAAAATCCGACGAATCAAGGGTTGGGAACTGCAACAATGAAAGCAAAGGGAAATCGCTGGGCAACAACTTTAACTGCGGATGTATTAAGTATTTTAAATCATGTGGAGGAGGCAAAAATTGCAAATTGGTCTATCCGCTACACTAATCCGCACTGGGAAGTTATTTACAACAAAGACAGAAAAAGTCGTCCTTTTGTTGAACCAGTTGTAGGGGTACGAGAGATGCTATTATTGCAACCTTTGACTCGACAAGTTTTATTTCAACGCTTTGGCTATTCCCTACCGCATTACGGACAAATCAACCTCAGCGCTACTTTTAAAACTAGTCAGTTTACCCACATAGGAATGATAATTCAAGATGACAGCAAGGAAACGCTGAAGTTTTATGAAGAAGTTTTGGGTTTGCTAAAAGTGCGTGATGATGTTGAAACTAGCTATGAATCTTCTCTTGCGGGTAGAGAGATTTTTGATTTAAACAAAGGTGAAAAGTTTATTGTTACAGCTTTTGACGATCCGCGTTCTTCTGCGTCTGATTTTATGGCTGCACGTTCTGGCAGACTTTATATTGTTCGCTTTCCAGATTCTATCCAATTAGAATCGCATTTTGAGCAAGCGCAACCGGGCTGTTTGGGAATGTCGTTATACACTTATCGCGTGCGCGGAATACATGCGTATTTCGACCGCATTAAAGCAAGTAAAGTACAAAAGTTTACAAATATTGTTAGCAATGAATTTGGGGAGATGAGTTTCTCTTTTGTTGCTCCGGATGGCTACTTCTGGACGTTGTTAGAAAGTTACAGGACTTACGCAACTGGCACAGGCGATCGCTAAAATATAGTATATTTGTACTATAATAAGTGCCGCAACTGGCACAGGGCGATCGCTAGTTGATAGTACATTGGTATTAATTAACTTTGATTCCGA
>JAESGF010000115.1_pt1 | contig 66349 bp, 55 predicted proteins | sample 9269621 | NCBI WGS metagenome assembly JAESGF01 (sample SAMN14515066, study PRJNA621663) | algae metagenome | isolation source: Tolypothrix carrinoi HA7290-LM1 and co-occurring heterotrophs from dry rock... | place: USA: Makauwahi cave, Kauai, Hawaii | collected 2011-01-06
TGAATACTGGTAACAACGGCATCGGCACGTTGGCGCTACGCACCAACGCCACTTTGTTGTACGCGATCGCATGAATTGAGTGATCACAAGCCGTATCAATCGATAACCCGCAACTTGGGTTAGTAGTCCACCAGATTAATTTTGATGAACTGCGAGATCCCCGACTTCTCCAATAAGTCGGGGATCTGACCCCTCGCAAGTATCCCTATTTTTTTGGCGATGTGAGAAAATACGAAAAAAACCGCGATCGCGGTCGGGAAATTTATCCACAAACTGCGATCGCGGTTTTTTTACATACCACCAAATCAAACCAATGTCAATTAAGCAGCTTTAGCTTCTTCAGTTTGGTTAGCTTCGATTCGCTGTTTGAGCAGTATTATCTGCTAAATTAATTTTCACAACTTGGTTACGTGCTTCGATTACTTTGGGCAGTGTCAGCGTCAAAATACCATCTTTGAATTCAGCTTGCACCTTGTTGTTCTCAATCGCAACTGGTAGAGGAATTACCCGTTGGAACTTACCATAGCGGAATTCAGAACGGAAGGAACTACCATTTTCAGCTTGATTTTCCTGACGCTTTTCGCCGGAAATAGCCACTACTTGCTGTGTCACCCGGATATTTAAATCTTTAGCTTCCACACCGGGAATTGATAAGCGCAAAATCAGGTTATTATTTGTATCTTCCAGTTCAGCCGCAGGCTTCCAAGTAATAGCATCGCGCTTTTGGGTTAACATTTCATCAAAAATTTGATTCATTTGACGGTGTAGAGTTTGCATTTCTGTGAAAGGTTGCCAACGAATGATTGCCATAGTTAACGTACTTCGATTGCTCTTTGTAATTGACTTTTGTTTCATACCTCTCTATAATGCCTGCGCCTTACTTAAAAGTTTGTGAGGTAAACCGGATCGAGATGGGAGTGAATACCAGAAATTAATTGGGGCAATGGGCCCTATCGCAATGGGCATTGGGGAGGCAGTGCGTTGGACGGGTTTCCCGGCAGACGCGCACCTGCCGTCATTGGGCATTGGTAATTGGGAACGTGGTAATTGTCCCCCTGCTCCCCCTTGTCTCCCTTGTCTCCCCTGCCCCCTGCCCCCTGCCCTATGCCCTATGCCCCATTCCCCATTCCCCATTTCCCGATTATGTAATAGGCGATCGCAATCTCTTTCCAGGCAACTGCCATACAATTAAAACCAGAGCAGCGCTACTAGCAGACTTCCTTTTGAACTGTCAAGTTGTTTAAAGTTATGTAGCCTTTTGCTTACAGGTGCTAGAACACTGCGGTAAACTATGCCTTGATTATGATTCTTTGGCAGAGAATAACACTTCAGTAAGGAGATTTTTTTTCAATGTCTCATACCGTAAAAATCTACGATACCTGCATTGGTTGCACCCAATGCGTCCGCGCTTGCCCTACAGACGTGCTGGAGATGGTTCCTTGGGATGGCTGCAAAGCCCAACAAATTGCCTCTTCACCCCGCACAGAAGACTGCGTAGGTTGCAAGCGGTGTGAAACTGCTTGCCCCACTGACTTTTTGAGCATCCGGGTTTACCTGTCAAATGCCGAAACCACTCGCAGTATGGGTCTGGCTTACTAAGAAATTCACCAGAATTTCTGATTATACTGGCAATTTACAGTCAATAGCAAGCAGATAACAAGATTGTAGGGTAGTAATTATACACTATTAATTTGAATAGCGTCTACTTACTACCCTATAAAAATATCTGATGATGGCGAAAGTCGAAAATAAGATTGCACTATCGACTGATACAGAAAGCAAATTGCTCTTTTTATTTGTTCACATATAAACTTTGTTGAAAGTTAGCGAAAACCCCGCATTTGTGTTAACAACTATACTGGGTTTAGTCATCCTCAAAACAAAGTGGTGTGAGCAATGTGCGGCATTGTAGGTTATATCGGCACTCAAGCAGCGACAGAAATTTTGCTCTCTGGGCTGGAAAAACTCGAGTATAGGGGTTACGATTCCGCCGGAATCGCCACTATTTGGGAAGGTGAGGTTAATTGCGTTCGCGCCAAAGGTAAACTGCATAACCTACGTTCCAAACTAGAAGCAGTAGAAGCCCCGGCACAAATTGGTATTGGTCACACTCGCTGGGCGACTCATGGTAAGCCAGAAGAGTATAATGCTCATCCACACATGGATACAGCAATGCGGGTGGCGGTGGTGCAAAATGGCATTATTGAAAACTACCGCGAGTTACGCCAGGATCTCAAACAAAAAGGCTATGTGTTTCGTTCCGAAACCGATACAGAAGTAATTCCCCACTTAATCGCCGAATTCTTAAAAAACCCCCCCTCTTCCACCTTCCCCCATTCCTCTCCCTTCTTCGAGGCAGTGCGTCAAGCTGTGAATAAATTAGAGGGGGCATTTGCGATCGCCTGCGTTTGTGCTGACTTTCCCGATGAACTGATCGCCATCCGACAACAAGCACCGCTGGTGATTGGTTTTGGTCAAGGCGAATTTTTCTGCGCTTCGGATACGCCGGCGATCGTTTCTCATACCCGTGCGGTGCTAACCCTGGAAAATGGCGAAATGGCACGGTTGACACCTTTAGGGGTGGAAATATATAACTTTGCCGGTGACAGGTTGAAAAAACAACCGCGCTTGCTCAACTTGAGTCCCATGATGGTAGAAAAGCAGGGATTCAAGCACTTCATGCTCAAGGAAATCTACGAGCAACCGGGAGTAGTCAGGGCTTGTTTAGAAGCTTACTTTACAAATGATGCATCTTCGCCGATTAATTTAAGCTTACCAGCAGAATTTTACGATGATTTAGAGCAAATTCAAATCCTCGCTTGCGGTACTAGTTGGCACGCAGCACTAATCGGTAAATACTTAATCGAACAATTGGCAGGAATTCCCACACAAGTGCAATACGCTTCTGAGTTTCGCTATGCACCATCACCTTTGACAGCAAATACTCTCACAATTGGCGTAACTCAATCTGGCGAAACTGCTGATACACTAGCAGCTTTGGCGATGGAAAAAGAACGCCGCAGTGGTAGAGAACTCAAGTATCAACCGCGATTGCTGGGAATTACCAATCGTCCAGAAAGCACCTTGGGTGAAATGGTATCTCAGATTATTGATATTCATGGTGGACTAGAAATTGGGGTAGCGGCAACGAAAACTTTTATCGCTCAACTGATGGCATTTTATGCTTTAGCCTTAGATTTAGCTTATCGTCGTCAAACAATTTCTCCCGACCAATTAGAGGAAATTATTACCTCTTTGCGACAGATTCCTAAAGAAATTGAAGCAACTTTGGAAAGTCAAGAAAATTTAATTGAACAGTTAGCGCACGACTTTGCAGAAACCACAGATTTTATCTTTGTGGGTAGGGGAATTAACTTCCCCATCGCTTTAGAAGGAGCGTTGAAATTAAAAGAAATCAGCTATATTCATGCTGAGGGCTATCCAGCAGGGGAAATGAAACACGGTCCGATCGCTCTATTAGATGCGAAAGTACCGGTAGTGGCGATCGCTATGCCTGGTAATGTTTACGAAAAGGTGCTTTCTAACGCTCAAGAAGCAAAAGCCAGAGATTCGCGCTTAATTGGTGTGACTCCCGTCAACGATGGTGAAGCAGCGGAAATCTTTAACGACTTGCTCCCCGTCTCCAACGTGGATGAATTACTTTCGCCAATCCTAACTGTAATTCCTTTGCAATTATTAGCTTATCATATCGCAGCGCGGCGCGGTTTAGATGTCGATCAGCCCAGAAATTTAGCCAAGTCGGTAACAGTAGAATAATTTCGTAGTGAGGACTTTAGTCCTCTCTAGAAAAATAACCTTTGAAGTAGTACGATCGCCTTAATGTAGGCGTGCGATCGCTCTTTTAAGGTTATTTTTTCTGGTCAGGAGCAGAGGAGAATGGACGCAAGCTAAAGAAAGAGCGCTACATGTCCGTTTTTCATTAACCAATTGCTATTATGTAAGTACACCATGTACATACGCCTGAATATGAGCAACTCCTACAGCATTCGTAGTACTAAAATTGGTAACAGTGCAGGGTTTAGGCTACCGGCTGAGTTTTATCGGGAGCATCCTCAGTTTGCCAATGCAGATGGTTGGATAGAGGTATTGTCGCCGGATACAGCAATTTTGCGAATAGTGCCTCAACCGACTGATGATGAAGACGCAGAAGATTCAGTAATGATGCGGCTCTTTCTCGATTTTGCTATGACAGAAGCGTTAAAAAATAATACACTGCAACCTTATACAACTGAAATGTCTGAGGCTGCCCATAAACTTATTGCGAGTGTAGAATTAGACGATGAGTTGTTAGAAGATGGCGAATTTTGCAAGTAATGGTTGGGAAGTTTACTATCATCCGCAACTATTTGGCACTCAATATCAAAAATTATTTTCGCGCGTTTCCCGTCTACAAAAGCAATTACCGGAGGCTGAATATAAAACCCATGCAACGGTAAAGTTATTTGCGGCAATTACTATTGCGATTGAAACGAAGATTCCCTCTGACCCGTTGGCAAGTCATTTTGCCTTGACAGGTGCGTTAAAACGCTATGGACGGGTGAAAAAGATAAGCTCACCGGAACGGTATCGGCTGTTTTTTCGGGCATTCGATACCGAAGAGTTGAAAGCGATCGCTATTTTGTGGTTAGGATTTCCGCGTAAAGAGGGGGCTAAGGATGACTGCTACCGCGTGTTTACTAAGATGGTTGAAGCCGGGAGATTTCCCGACAGTTTAGATGAGTTGCTGGCTGATGCATGAGGTGATGGAGGATGAATAGACTTCTTGCAGAAGTGGGGGAAAGGGGAAAGGGGAAAGGGGAAAGGGTAAGAAAAACCCCTCTGCTTTAACTTTTTTTCTTTGCCTAAGATTGCACTCACTTACTTTTGCAAGAGGTCTAATGCTAATACCGTTTCTATATGAAGATGCGCCTAATTAGCCCACGAAGGTGGGCTTTGTTTGTGTAGCCCCAGGCTTCCAGCCTGAGGGCAATCAAACGCAACCTCACTAGAATTGGTATAAGGAAGTGCGATCGCATATTCAGCAATCATACGACTAAAATCTGTCGGTAAATGGTGACATTCCTCAAAAATAATCAAAGCATAATCAAACAGCGTGGTGAAAATATCAAGCATCTCAAAATTTAACGGAAAATCGAGATTCTTCCCTCCACTTCGTTGCCTTAAGAATGACGAAATCTCCCTTACGCATACTTTTAAAACATCCTCGAAGTCAAAAGCTAAAATCGCAAACGACGCTTCACAAATAACCGTATTTGCTTAAATCTAACTAACTTAGGATAAACAGGAATAAAAGACAGCTTTTGCTTGCTAAATCTAACTGCTAACGTCCTTGCTGAAGTGAAAACTGCGGCTTCATAAATGTCTATTTCCCAAAGTTGGATGATTTTTTTTAACGCTTCTGCATTGCCAATATTACCCAAAGCCGATGCCGCGTTGCGTCTGACGTTAGAATTAGAGTCCTTGAGGGCGGCGATTAATTTCTGAAACATCCGTGAATTGACTTTTCCCAATGCCACTACAACCGATTCAATAAAATTAGCTTTGGGGTAACGTCGCCAAAATTTGTAAATCTTGTTGATTATCTCGGCAATTAATTCGGAATTTTGGCTGATTCCACGAGAAGCCTCTTTATTCTGCTGAACTTCAACAATACATCTCCCCGCCAATAATAACAGCGTCTGAAAAATATCATCCTTTTCTTTAAACAACGCTTCTATCAACAGCATGGGATTTTCCATTAAACTTGCCAATAAAGTCAAAGTTTCATGGAAATCATATTCCCAAAATAGTTCTCTTGCTAAACCAATACCATCACGGGGATTATTTTTAATCGCTTGATTGAGATAATATGCTGTGAAATATTCCTGAAAAGTGCGATGTAAAAATAAATATTGCTCTCCCTCTCGTGAAAGCTTTTGAATAATTCCATCTGCTTCCGAAAGTTCTTTAATTAATTCCTCAGTAGTATTATTTCTCAAATCGCGAATTTCTTGCTTGTTTAAATATGTTTCAATTCGATTATGCAATTCATCACGAGAAAAAACTTCTTTGCCATCGCTGCTAAACTTATATGCCAGTTCAGCCAATAATTTCTTTTTAGCAATCACATTTTCAGAAGATAATCGATTATTATCATTCCTCCATTGACTCAACATATAATCTACAGCTTTTTCATAAACCTGGGCGCGACGTGCGGGAAGCGTCAGCCCTTTGGTTTGATACAAGCTACACAGCAAAGATAAAAGTAGGGGATTTTGTGCTAAACCAGCAATTTGTGGTTTATTTTGTATTTCGTCAATCAGCCCTTTTGCGGAAACAGAATCATCCTCAATATAACCAGCCGCATTCTTAAACCAAATTTGAATATATGCTTCTGTTTGCTTTTGACTAAAAGGAACAATTTCAACTTCCTTAGCGCCATCTACAAAAGCACCACCATAACCGACAATTCTGGAAGTACAAATAATTGGACAAGAATAATTTCTCAGAAAACGGTTGAGCTTTTCTTTTAAACGAAGGCGATGTTTTTGTGGAACTTCATCCAAAGCATCTAAAAGTAAAAGACATTTACCATTATTTAATTTATCTGATAATAAATATTTGATAGATTTTGCTATTTTTGGATAATCTCTCTCAATAATTCGAGGAATAGCATCGATAATTTCTCCCTCAGCTTCATCCAAATCAGATAACCGCAAAAACAACGGAAATATTACATCATTTACACCCCCTTCCCTTGTAGGCAAGGAAGTATCTTGCTCCCCTCCCCTACAAGGGGAGGGGTTGGGGGAGAGGTCTCTTAATAATTTCTCTTTTTCCTCACGAGCAATTAAGCCAGCCTCCATCCTTAACAAAGTAGATTTTCCCATACCTGGGTCAGCCAAAAGCATAATTTTTTGATTTTCTTTTTTCGCCTCTTCCCAGTCAACAACAACTCGCTTTGTTTCCTCTTCTTTTCTCCTTTGCAATTCCTCATCAAAACCTTTCATCGCATAGAGTCGCTTAAATTCCGCCTCACCTTCTGTATATGCCCAGCTTGTTTCTATTTCATGTTTGTATTTTCTTTCTAAAGTTACTTTAATCGGGATATATTGCTCTTTCAGGATAATTCTTTCTTGAGTATGGAACAGTTTAATATATTTAAAAGATTCTTCAATATCTGCCAAAAAATTGCCAACAGCATTTTTCTCTGGTTCTAATCCCAGCTTGTCTAATATATCAAGAATATTATCCCAGCGAATTACATAACTTGCATCGCTTTTACTGGATTGAATCACTCCCACCACACCGCCCAACTCTTCAGCCAAAACCGCACCGCCACTACTTCCCGATTCAACCTTCGCATCAAGTTGGTGAGACAAAAACGCAGAATTTTCCTGTGGTAGCTTATTCCAGGGATTATTAAACTTTATTTCATTTTGATTGCGAATTTTATAAGTTGAAACTACATTCAGAGGCGCACTAGCACGAATACTTTGGGCAAAAACATCAAACCCTTCCGGAAAATTAGCCTTTTTTGCTGGCGGAAAACCATAGACTTTTACCGATGTTGATAGCTGTTGAGGATTAATAATTGTAACCGCCTTTGCATCCTCAACATCTATCTTTAAAATCGCAATATCTACTTCTATATTTGATAAATCTTCGCACCATTCTGCCTGATAAACTTGTCCTTTATATTCTACTATGAGTGCATCCAACAAATAGATAACATGATGACAGGTGACAAGATAGCCATCAGCGTGAATAATAAACCCAGAACCGCCAGTCTCCCCGTTAGAATGGAGGATTTTGACCATTGATTTTCTCAGGTCATCCAGGGTGTAATTGCTCATGTTGGTGAGATATACTAAAAACGGCTTAAAACTGTCATTCTGAGCGAAGCCCTTAGTACAGCATTTCATTAATTTGTAGCAAATTAAATTTGGCAATACCCTGCAATGCCAATGCATCCCGATGCAATGCCAATGCATCCCGATGCAATGCCAATGCATCCCGATGCAATGCCAATGCATCCCGATGCAATCTTAATGCATCCCGATGCAATGCCAATGCATCCCGATGCAATCTTAATGCATCCCGATGCAATGCCAATGCATCCCGATGCAATGCCAATGCATCCCGATGCGTTTAAAAACGCTACCCCAGCTCGCAAACAAAGCCTACTGACCCAGAGACTAAGTACAATTTTGCGTAAAAGCGTAGCGTTTTTAAACGCAGAGGAACACAGAGTAAGCGCAGAGGGACGCAGAGTATGTGCGGAATTTAATTCGTTACGAATTTATGCAATATTGTACTAAGACCAATGAATCAGTTTTCAGTCTGCTTGGGCGGACTTCGTTCATGTAGCCGCAGGCTTTAGCCTGTCGGGTTTCTGTGGTGGATTCTGCTGACTCAAATTCCACTCAATCGTTACCTTGACATTAGCTTGTGCGCTTCCCTTAGTCACAAAAGGAACTCCTGTTTCTCCTCCAGCTTGCAAGCCAAATTCCATCGTCACCTTACTTGGTGCGCTATCACTCATTCCCTGCTTAACGCTATCGAGTATCAGTGTGGAATAATTGCGTACCGTACTAATCATCATTTTTTGTAGCCTTTTTGACCTTTCCTGGATGTCGTCAATATATCCGACGGCTTGCAATTCATCACTATCAGCGTCGTCGTATTGAATATAGATTTTTTCTCCATCAGAGCCAATAACTTCTGTTATCTTTGCTGACATAAGCGTTTTATTACAGCATTACCTTGACATCTATACCTTACCAAATGTTGCTCAATTTCTGATTTTCCGCTTTGCATCTACGCATTGCTGGCAAAATTAGATTTGGGGGTGAGGTTTGTAGGTAGAGTGCGATCGCACCTACGAAATATCGGTTTGTAAGATCGCGTCATGCCTGCGGAAAAACAACTTTGCGTCTACGCACCCTGGCAAAATTAGATTTGGGTGAGGTTTGTAGGTGGAGTGCGATCGCTTGCCTCATACCAAAAGAACAATAGCTTAAAACCCATGCCCATTAAGCTTTCCGAAAATTGTACAACTTTTTTATTTGTTAATTTGAGCAATTTTAGATGAATTGTACAACTTTATTTTTTATTGCTCGTACTATTAGCGACGAAATAATAGGGCTTTCAGATGCTCAAATTTAATAAGTTTTTTCTTTTTATACATCCTCTATCTGAGGACTGAAATTCTCACTACTAATTAACAGAATTCCGAAAAGAATCGTCTCATTATTTCTACTATCATCAAAAAGGCGTGCGATCGCTTAAAAATCGATATCAGTGTTATCACCCTAACCCTTTTGTACAAACTATTGTCATTAATTGATATAAGTTTGTTGACTTAGGCTGAAGATAACACTCAAGGATGAAAGCACCATTACCTGATAACGAAGCACAAAGAATCGAAGCCCTTTTACAATATAAAATCCTTGACACTCCTCCGGAAGCTGTCTTTGATGACCTCACCCGTTTAGCTTCGTATATTTGTGGAACTCCTATCGCTAAGTTAAGTTTAGTTGATGCTAATCGGCAGTGGTTTAAGTCTAAAGTCGGTATAGAAGCACTACAAACACCCCGCGATATCGCATTCTGCGCTCATGCTATTCTTGAACCCGACGTTTTTGTTGTGCCTGATGCTACATCTGACGAACGTTTCGCAACAAATCCATTAGTAACTTCTGACCCCAATATCCGCTTTTACGCTGGTGTCCCCCTAATTAATCCTGAGGGACACGCTTTAGGAACATTTTGCGTGATTGATTATGTACCGCGAGAACTTACTTGCGAACAGGTAGAAGCATTACGCACTCTCGGTCGCCAAATAATCAAGCAACTGGAACTGCGGCGCAATTTAGCTTCTTTGGTACTAACAACTAATCAAGGCAAACAGACACGCAAACACAATAAATTCTTTAAAAGCATTGCTGGCGGTTTTGGGTTAGCATCGGCAATTTTAATTTTAATCGGCGTGGTTTCATATCAACAGACAAAATTTTTTATTGAAACTAATAATCAGGTAAGAAAAACTGAAGAAAAAATCACCAAATTGTCAGAACTACTCTCCCAAATAAAAGATGCTGAAACTGGACAACGCGGTTACATTCTCACCGGTTCAGCTTATCTACAACATTATAAAGCTACACTGGCAAAGATTGATATTGCAGAACTGAATAATTTCACAACAGATAATTATATTCAAAAAAGTCAAATAGAGACGCTGAAACCTCTGATAGCAGCAAAGCTAAACGAACTCAAAAAAACTATCGATTTGCGCCAAAATCAAGGGTTTGATGCTGCATTGCAGGTAATTCGCACAAATCAGGGAAACAACATCATGAATTATATCCGTGAGATGGAAAACGAGGAGAAAAAGCGACTTCAGCAGCAGTTAAAAGTAGCAAAATATAGCGCTCAGAAGACAATTTTTAGATTAGCGATCGCTATTTGCCTCAGTTGTCTCATTCTCGCAGGAATCTACTACTTAATTTATCGTGAAATAATACGACGCAAGTTAACAGAAGAATCTCTGCACAAAGAACGCAACTTTATCTCAGCAATTCTTGATACTGTCAGCGCTTTAGTAATAGTTCTCGACTCCCAAGGGCAAATTATCCGCTTCAATCAAGCTTGTGAGGAAACAACTGGTTACTCATTCGATGAAGTCAGAGGTAGGTATTTTTGGAATTTGTTTCTACTTCCCGAAGAGATGGAACCAGTCAAAGCAGTTTTTCAGCAGTTAAAAAATGGTGAACATTTAAAAGAGTATGAAAACTACTGGGTAACAAAAAATGGCACGCGACGCTTGATTGCCTGGTCGAATACCATCCTGTATGATGATCGAGGTGCAGTAGAATATATTATCGGCACTGGCATTGACATTAGCGATCAAAAGCGAGTCAATCGCCATTTAACCGCACAACATACTACCACCCGCGTATTAGCCGATTCTACCACCATCGCTGAAGCGACTCCCCGAATTCTACAAGCGATTTGCGAAAGCTTGGAATGGGATTTGGGTGAAATTTGGATGGTGGATGCACAAGCCAATGTTTTACGTTGTCTTGACATTTGGCATAAAGAATGCATCGAAGCGTCAGAATTTAAAGCACTAAGGCAAATTACTTTTGCAAAAGGAATTGGGCTACCTGGTCTTGTTTGGGCTAATAATGAACCTGTATGGTTTACTGATGTCCTTGATAATGCGAAATTCCTCAGAGGAACAATTGCCCAGAAAGCAGGACTGCATGGAGCTTTTGGTTTTCCGATTCGCAGTGGTAATAACATTTTGGGTGTAATTACCTGCTTCAATCAGCAAACTCAACAACCCGACCCAGATTTAGTGCAGATGATGAGTTCTCTTGGTGAGCAAGTCGGTCAATTTATCGAGCGCAAACAAGCAAAAGAAGAACTTCAACGCCAAAACTTGCGATCGCAACTATTTACTGATATTACTCTGAAAATTCGTCAATCTTTACAAATCGAAGAAATTCTTCAAACCACCGTCACCGAGGTGCAAAAAATTCTCCAGACCGATCGAGTGTTGATTTATCAGCCTTTGCCTAACAAAACTCAAGCTGTGGTAATAGAAGCTGTAGTTTCTGGCTTACCGACAATTAAAGACCAAAACATTATCGATTCCTACTTTCGCGCCGAATATTTACAACAACGTCCACTTGTGTAGAAGAAGTGTTGGATTTATTAGCTCCCCAAGCTCATAATAAAGGATTAGAAATTGCGGCGTTAATTTATCGTCACGTCCCCATTCACCTGAAAGGAGATGTTAGTCGTCTGCGGCAAATTCTCATGAACCTGCTCGGTAACGCGATCAAGTTTACTAGCACTGGAGAAGTGATCGTGCGGGCAGATGTGCGATCTGCCGAAGGCAGCAGCGCTTCGCTATCGCTTTCCTTCAATAAAGTTATTATCTACTTTACGGTTACAGATACCGGTCTTGGCATTACTCCAGAAGACCAATGCAAACTCTTTACGCCATTTACGCAAGTTGATGCTTCCACGACCCGCAAGTATGGTGGCACCGGTTTGGGATTAGCCATTTGCAAACAACTTGTTACTTTGATGGGAGGACAAATTGGCGTAGAAAGTCAATTAGGGAAAGGTTCAACATTTTGGTTTGAAATTCCTTTTACTGTTGCAGTTGAACCTGTTTCTTCAGCAAGCGATCGCAAAGTCAAAAATCGGCACATCTTACTAGTAGATGACAAGGGGGCAGGCAGCAGGGAGCAGGGGGCAGGGGGCAGGGGGCAGGGGGCAGGGGGACGAGGGGACAAGGGAGACAAGGGGGACAAGGGGGTAGGGGGCACTTTGCACTTTGAGTTTGCCTCCTCGTCTTCCTTGTCTTCCCCATCTCCCTTGTCTCCCTTGTCTTCCCCCTCTCCCCCATCCTCCACTCCCCCAGCTAAATCCAAATTAAAAATTCTCCTGGCTGAGGATAATTTGGTAAATCGAAAAGTAGCCCTAAAGCTGCTTCAAAGCTTGGGATACGAAGCTGATGTTGCTGTCAATGGCAAAGAAGTATTGCAGCTATTAGAAAAAATTCCTTACGACTTGATTTTGATGGATTGCCAAATGCCAATTCTTGACGGTTTGGCAACCACACGAGAAATTCTTAGTTGGCAAAGTGCTTCTTTTATTAATCATTGTCGTCCTGTAATAGTTGCGATGACTGCTAATGCGATGAAAGAAGATAAACAAATGTGTTTAGATGCTGGAATGGACGACTATCTGAGCAAACCAGTGTTGAAAGAAAAATTAGCAGCAATATTAGAGTATTGGGCAAGCGTGATACTCACAAAAGAAGAAACAATTGCATCTGATGAGGCTTCACTCGACTTACCAATTGATTGGGAACACTTGCATCAACTCTCAGAAAACAACGCAGAATTTGAATTGGAATTATTGCAAATATTTGTTGAAGATATCCAACCTCGTTTAGAAGCGGTGAAACAGGCGATCGATAAAAGTGACTTTGAAAAAATCGCTCACGAAGCTCATCACCTCAAAGGTGCTAGTGCCAACATCGGTGCTACAGCCATGCATTTAGCCGCAGAAACATTAGAAAAACTGTCTCAAAAATTCGAGCGTAGAGGTACTGATAAGTTAATTACCGAATTTGAAGAATTTGTCAACCGTATTAAACTTTATTTAATTAGTAAATAAACATAAATAAACGGAACTTTGTAGTAATGCACTCGTAGGGTGCGTTAGCGACAGCGTAACGCACCATTATCAAAGATTTGGTGCGTTACGGATTTCATCCTAACGCACCCTACAATACCTTTATTTAATTAGTAAGTAAACATAAATAAACGGAACTTTGTAGTGAGGGCTGAAGCCCTCAGCGATTCTCAGGGCAGAAGGCTAAAGCCTTCATTACGAAACATAAAATAATTTTATGTTTAATCAAGTCCGCGTAATTAGTATAAATTATATGATTCCGGCAAATCAACTCTAATAAAAAACCATCAAATCGTGTAGAGACGTTATATATAACGTCTCTACAATATAGGCAATTTACCGGATATGGTATTAGAGAAAATTAGTAAGCTTGGAAAGCCGCTTGCCACCGTAAAGCTTGAAATTCAGGTCGTTAAATTGAAAAGATATCTGCGTCGGCTGCCTGAATTATTTACTTTATTTGCACATCTGGCTAATGATTTATTGAGGCTGAAGGGTTGATTAACTATAAAGTTTTCGCTTTTGCATCAAAAAAAACATGAAATTTTAGCAATAAGCTGTCACATCTTCACCGCATTCATCAGCTAGATAACACAAAGCTTTGAAACGCAGACCAACTACTTGCTCATAAAGAGGATTTAACTTACACATTGGGGGAATGTGAAATAATTTGCGTCCAAATACTTTGATATCTCTTTCAAAAGGACATTGAGCCGGAATAAGTTGACACAAGAAATGGGCAAGTTTAGGATTATTAATTTCTCTCGATTCCATCCACTGGCGGATTGGTTGTAGTAAATCGTTTTGTGATTGGATTTGAGTAAAGCTAGTCATGATTGATCTCCTGATAATTTATGATTAGGTTGCCTTTTGTTTTTGGGTTTGAACTTGATTGTTATAAGTAAGTAGGTTCTGGTTTATTAGCTTATGCAGTTATTTGTCTTGCCTTTTTTATAAGGGATAGCGCTGAATATATCTCTCTCGTCGGCACAATTTTAACTACCAACTCAAATAATGCCGTTCCGGATAATCTTCAAAATATTTGCCTCTCAACACGGGGAGGGGGGATGGGGGGATGGGGGGATGGGGAGATGGGGAGATGGGGAGAGGGGGAAGACAAGGGAGACAAGGGAGATGGGGAAGACAAGGAAGACGAGGAGGCAAACTCCCCCTTGTCCCCCTTATCCCCCTTGTCCCCCTTGTCCCCTTGTCTCCTTGTCTCCTTATCCCCCTTGTCTCCTTGTCCCCAAAGCGGGCAAGGTGATTGTAAACACACTTCCTTCACTTAAACGCGATCGCACTGTGACACTTCCATCCATCCCCTCGACAAGTGTCTTCACAATCGACAACCCCAAACCACAACCCCCGGTGGAACTTGTACGCGCTTCATCTACACGGTAAAATCTCTCAAAAATCCGCGATTGGTGTTGTAAAGGAATCCCATAACCTTTGTCGCGAACTTGAATAATTGCCGATTCTTCTTGTTGATATAACTTCACAATCACGGTTGTATCGGGTTGCGAATACTTAACAGCATTATCAATTAAATTAAGCAATACTTGTTTGAGGCGGTTGTAGTCTGCTTTTACTAAGAGTGATTCATTTTTTGATTCAATTATAATAGTGCGATCGCTATACTTTTTTGCCATAGTCACAACTTCTGCAACCAAGTCATTCAGCACGCAAGGTTCTATCCGAAAATGCAAATAACCACTATCTGCCCGTGCTAAGTCAAGTAAATCTTGTAAAAGCCGAATCGTGCGTTCTGCTTCGGATGCAGCTGTTTCTAAAGCTTCCCGTTGAATTTCTGTTAAGTTATTTTGCCGCCGCAATACGCTTTGCAAGTAACCATGTACAATAGTTAAAGGCGTGCGTAATTCGTGAGAAACATTACTAACAAATTGTCGCTCTTGCTCCCAAGATTGAGAGAGGCGAGATAACATCATATTGAATGTTAGGGTTAATTCTTTAACTTCGCTAGGTGCGTTATCAAGATATAAATGCGCTTCTGGTAAATCTTCAGCAGAAATAACTTCTGTCATTTGACTAAGCTGGCGCAGAGGTTGCAAAGAACGTTTAATATAAAAGGCGATCGCCACAGAAATCATCAGAATCGCCAAAACACTGGCAATACTCAAACTCCTCAGCATTGCTTGAAACATTGTTTGTTCGTAGGTAATATCCTGCACAACAAACAGATTTCCCAGCACCTTGCCCTGCACGCGCAACGAATTGCAATATAAAACAAAGTAGCGTTGACTAACTTTGTGAACCTGGGGTTTAGCCGGCATCTCTGTCAAAGACATTAACTCAGCTGCTGTAGAATCAGATAGCAAATTGCCAGTGGTAGATTTTACCAGCATTTTGCTTTCAGGATTTTTTACCCATAACAATGTATTTGCACTAGTTAAGTTATTAATTGCCTTTTGCAACCCTGTTTCTGGTGGCAACATTTCACTATAAAGTTGCACATCACGCGGTAAACGTGTAGCAATTTGTTCAATACTATGTTTACGACTATCAATCAAAATTTGTTGCATTTTCCAACTTGTCCAGATAGCAAAGCTACCTAATCCCAAAGCTGAAACCGCAGCAACACCAATTGTTAAGCGCACCCGCAATGAAAACGGGTCAATATTTCTGCAAATTTTCTTGATTTGATTCACTCTTATGTTTGGCTATAGTTAGGATTAAATATTAAGGAGTTAAGAGTAATAGCGAATTCAATTGAATACTTTTCGTATTTGTATTTTCTTATACTTAACTCCTAACTCCTAACTCACAAATTTAATTACCAATTACCTCCTTCATGCTTGCTACTCACAGTATAACTATTTACCCAAAGGCGCGTAGCCAAAAGTAGCATTGAATTTACGACACCATACCGCCACAGAACGAAAGTCTGCTAAATTAACATTGTCAGGAAGCGCATAACGTTGAGCACCGCTTGTCTTTTGTAAACGGGCAATGCTTGCATAATCTTTCTTTTTAATACCCGTTATTGGGGGTGCATCCGAACGATGCAAAATCACGTATAAGTCGGGACCATTATCAGTTTTGAAACTTTGATCAAACTCTAGGTAGCGTTTTCCTTTATCGGTAACTACGCTAACCGTACCTTGAGTAGGGTGTTCCGCAGCTTTAAAAGTTCCAGAATCTGTGGCTGTACCTTGCGTCGCTTGTGCAACAGTAGTACTTGCCGTTGTATGCTGCATCTGCGTACTTACTTGCTTTGAGGTTGCCTCTTTTGCATAGCTTACGCTTAAAACAGCAGCGATACCCAAAACTGCTAAAAACTTGAATTTCATAGCTTTAGTGTCCTTAAATTCGTCTCTAATGACACTTTAAAGCCTCATTCCCCTGACTAAATTAATTTAAGCTGAGAATTGGTTTAAATTTTCTGTTCAGTTTTGCTCAACTTGTTTAGATACCCGACTTCTTTGAGAAGTCGGGTATCTTGTGTGAAATATTGCGTTGGCGCCAAATCTGGGGTTTTGTTAGTTTCCAAAGTGAATAATAGTTATCTTGATAAACAACATTTAGTTTAGATTTATTGCTTTTTTCTATTTTTTGGCGGAAATCATTTGCAGGATTTAGGAAAAATATATCTGTAAATTGATTATAAATTTTAGGTGTCTTTTGTTCTTTCACCAACTGAAAGCGCACTTTTGATTCTAAAAGATAGCTGAGAGAAAAGACATTTCCATAATTAATGCCAAAAGAATCACTAATTAAAAGTGGACGAGAAGCTTGATTGATAATTGTGGCAACTTGTGGATTACCATAACTAATTACCTTACTCCACCAAGTTTCGGCTTGAGAATTTACCCCACAAGAAATCATTCCACAGGTAATTACTAGCACTGTAATTATTTGCCAGATTTGCCGACGCGCTAAATTTCCGCTATATATCTGAGTAGCTAACAGATAAGCAACAGCAATTTGAATACCCAAATAAGAAGGCAATAAATAGCGATCGCTTAATGAGCGTATTCCCCCAAACAGCAAATCTGGTAAGATTAAAGGTAACGCTGGGACGGCAATCAACAATACAACAAACAACCAGCTTTTTTCGTTAGTTGTTCGATAAATAAAATAAATTGCATAACCAACCAATATTAAAATAACTGGTGTAATGAAATAGCTGAGAGGATTTTCAAACCCAAAGTTAAAATCAAAGAAAATATGGTTTAACTGAATCAGCCAAGCTGGAATTAAATTGATAAAATTAATTTGCGTCTTTGTCCAAGATGTTACCAAGTCCAATTGAGAAAAGTTGAACAAGACAACTAATATCCAAGGCATAAAGGCTAAAAAGCCTGCCAGTGAAGCAAAAAGATAATTTTTTACTGTTTTAGTAAACTGAAATTTAGCAATGATAAGTATATAAATAGCATGAGCAAGCGCGACAAATCCACTTAATAAAAATGTATATAAGCTTACTGCTAAAGTAGCTGCATAAATTCCCCATGCAAAAATAGAATCTGACGCTTGGTGTTTTTTGGCTAACTCTTTACTTTTTGATTCTAGTCGAATTGCTCGCAGCAGTGAGGCGCTAGATAGTAATATAGTTACTGTCCAAAGCATGTATTCTCGTGCTTCTTGAGCATAGACAAGATGAATCGGGGAGATTGCCATAAGAGCGATCGCTATAAAAGGAACTGACAATGGCACTCTAAATAATTCTTTGCATAACCAGTAGACGCAGGGAAACACCAGCAAGCTGATAAAAGCAGACAAACTTCTAATTGCTGTTACTGAACTGCCAAAAATTTGCACCCAAAATCGAGCTATTATATAATAAAGCGGTGGATGCTGTGGATCTTCTATTGCTAAAGATTTAATTGTGTCACCTAAGTTCTTTTCCGGATTGGGACGTTGGTACTTATCAAAATATGTCCCCGTAATTACACGATTATTAAAAATTTGCTGCTTAACTTCTTTTACTGTGTAACCAGAAATCCGCAATGAGGTATAAGTTTCATCATGCCAGTAAACTTTACGCTCTAGGTTAACAAAACGAAAAAATATACCTATCACCAACAAGACAACAATTAAAAATCGCAACCAACTGGGAGCAAGTTTAAAATGGTGCATAACTAATCCCAAGAAGTTGTTAAAAAAAATTACAAAAGTAGGTGAATTAATTAGATCGGGTTTGCTAGCGTACTCACACAGAACCGTTTATTGTAAAACATCACCAACCTTACTTTGACAGTAACCTAATTTGGCACATTAGCGATAAATACCTCACCATACCATTTTTCTATAACAATGAGTTGAAGTAGGGCTTTATACCTGCAACATCCCAAGCTTCATCCTAAAAGCGAATAAAGCGCAACCAGAGCAAAGAATTGGAATTACGTAACTAGCACATGAACCTCTTATAAAACAAAGGCTGAAAAAATAATCGCAAATATGTGAGCTTAAGGCTGTCATACAGGGAACAATAACTGAGAACAACTGTTATCAGCCACAGGAAAAACAAGCCATCTATGAGCGTTAAAATTCAGGCTACCCAGTATCCCATCCATAAAGTATTTAGCAATGACTTTGTTTTTAGCATCCCCCTTTACCAGCGTCCCTATGCTTGGACTACCGAGCAAGCAGAAGAACTGCTAGATGACCTGATTACATCTTTGGGAGACGGTAGAGAACCGATTGATGAGGTGAATCCTTATTTTTTAGGCAGCATCGTCTTAATAAAGGAAAACGAAGATAAACCAGATGCTCAGGTTGTAGACGGACAGCAACGCTTAACTACCCTTACTATTTTGCTTTCAGTTCTTAGGACATTGGTAGAACCAAAATATGCAAGTGCCTTAACAAAGTTGCTTGGAGAAAGCGATCCGTTTAATTACAGTTCCAACCATTACCGTTTAACTTTAGCAAAGCGAGATGCAGACTTTTTCAAGCAATACATTCAGGATGAAAGCGGTATCAGCAAGCTCAAAGATTTAAACTCTGCTACCTTATCAGATAGTAGGAAAAACATTAAAGAAAATGCTTTACTATTTTTAAATAAGCTTTGTACGTTTTCAAATGATGAGCGGTTTCGCCTAGCCCAATTTGTTACTAAACGGTGTTTTTTAGTTATTGTTTCTACCTTAGATTTAGATTCTGCTTATCAAATATTTTCTGTGCTGAACGACCGAGGTTTAAACCTTTCTCTGTCTGATATTTTAAAGGCTGAAATCATAGGCAAAATATCGGAATCAGAGAAGGAAGCATACGCGAAAAAGTGGGACGATATCCAAGAGGATTTGGGACGAGATAAATTTCAATATCTCTTCACTCACATCCGCATGATTTATAGAAAATCAAAGCCAAAAGAAAGCATTCTCAAAGAATTTCGTCTATATATTAAACCGACAAATAATCCGGAAAGTTTTATTGATGAAATACTATGCCCTTATGCCAATTCGTATTTTGATATTAGCAAAGTAAATTATCGCCATCATCAATGTGCTGATAAAATTAATAAGCTATTTGGGTGGTTAAAGCAGCTAGATAATTCTGACTGGATACCACCAGCAATTCTCTACCTATCGCAACAATATAATAATCCTGATGAACTGTTGCGTTTTTTTACTGCTTTAGAACGCCTTGCAGCAGGGATAATGATTCAACGGGTTAATATTAATGAGCGCATTGAACGTTACGGTAAATTGCTTTTGGCAATTGAAAAGGGGGCAAATCTGTATGCAGAAGATTCACCACTTCAACTGACAATAGAAGAACGACGTAATATTATTAAGGTTCTCAATGATGACCTTTATTTAATTTATAAAATTCGTCTCTTTGTTTTACTTCGTTTAGATGCTGCCCTTTCAAATGGCGAAGCTAGTTATGAATTTCCGACAATTAGTGTTGAACATGTTCTTCCACAAAATCCAGCTTCTAATAGTGTTTGGGTAAGTAAGTTTACCGACCGAGAACGCGAGAAGTACGTGCATCGTTTAGGAAACTTAGTTTTGCTATCTCGGAGGAAAAATAGTGAAGCGCAAAACTATGACTTTAAGAAGAAAAAAGAGAAGTATTTTACCATTAAAACAGGTGTTTCACCTTTTGCGCTGACTACTCAAGTGTTGCAAGAAAATGAATGGACATCGGCAGTTATTGAGCGACGACAGCAAAATTTGATTGGTGTTCTCAAGCAAGTTTGGCGATTATAGTAGTCAGGTGTTGAGCGATCGCATATTCTTTGTTAACTTAATAAATGCGATCGCTTCTACTTCTATCAATTGTGCTGATTATTATTACTGTAGCGAATCCTTGTCCCCGTCCACAGTAATTTTTCTCGCAGCGTTTGATAGTAGGAATAATTTTCCCGCAGAATAATAAACTTAGAGCGACAATCTGCCATCCGCACATCAACGCGGTGTCCTGGCCAAATTGAAGTAGCTAAAACCCCATCCATCCACAGCTTGGTACTCAACTCATAATCCCCCAAGGGCCAGATGCTGACAACGGAACCGGGAGGTAATACCAGAGGACGACTAGAAAGACTCATCGGACAAATGGGAGTGATGGTAATCGCTTCCATACCATCGTGCATAATCGGACCATTGGCAGAAACGGTGTAACCAGTGGAACCTGTGGGAGTAGCCAGAATCAAACCATCTCCTTGATACTGATCGACAATTTCACTATCAATTTCCATTTCTAAAATTGAAGTGATCATGCGATCGGCAGAAGCAGGTTTGATACTCATATCATTCAAAGCCAGGTAGCGTTCGGTAACAGGTTCAATATTTGTCCCATGTCCCTCATACACCGCAGCTTGTAGCATCATACGCCGCTGGATAGCATAGCGATCCTCCAGCAGTCGATCCCAAACCTTCTCTGTATCCTGAAATTCTTCCACCGACTCAGTTAAAAACCCCAGATGACCTCCCACATTCACTGCCAGAATTGGGATACCAGCTGGGGCTAAATGTCTTGCACCAGTTAAAACAGTACCATCACCGCCAAGTACCACAGCCAGATCGATTGGTTGCCCTACAGAAGCCAAAAACACCGGATAAGGATTGTCTTTTGGTCCACTGGGTCCCATCAATACGTGGCATTGGCGGTCTTCAAGTTGCTTGGCGCAGATTTCAGCCCAGCGTTTGCTTTGGGGGTCTCTTGCCTTATAAGCAATGATTACTTGCTTGAGTTGCACTTCATATCACCACTTCAGAAGATTAAACTGCTCCATATCGACAGTATCGCGGTTGCGATAAATGGCAAGCACGATCGCTAAACCAACTGCCGCTTCAGCAGCTGCCACGGTAATCACAAATACTGTGAAAACTTGACCTTTAATTAATGTTGAGTCTAGGAAGTTGGAAAATGCCATTAAATTCAGATTAACAGCATTCAGCATCAACTCAATCGACATCAGCACCCGCACGGCGTTACGGCTAGTAATCAAGCCAAAGATGCCAATACAGAACAAAGCCGCTGCTAGTAATAAAAAGTACTGGAGTTGCATGAATTTGTTTGTTGGTTGTTAATGGGCATTGGGAATTGGGCATGGGGCATTGGGCATTGGGGCATTGGGCATTGGGGCATTGGGCATGGGTAATTGGTAATTGGTAATTGGTAATTGGTAATTGATAATTATTTTTATTCACCTATTCCCCATTACCCCCTTCGGGGTTCGCCAGTCGCTCATGGGGGAGACCCCCAAGACCGCGCTGGCTCACCATTCCCCATTACCCCCTTCGGGGTTCGCCAGTCGCTCATGGGGGAGACCCCCAAGACCGCGCTGGCTCACCATTCCCCATTCCCCATTACCCATTCCCCATTCGCTTGTTTGATTATTCGCGACGAGAACCACCACGATAAGTATCAGTACCATCTAAGTCAGTACTAGTACCAGCCGATACCAGTTCTCTGGGGCGTTCTGGTAAAGTTAAAATGGTTTGCGGCAATCCAGATGATATCGGTTCTGGTAAATACTCGCGACGCGCCAAAATAATTGCTCCCACCATTGCCATTAGCAACAAAATAGAAGCGAGTTCAAAAGGTAGCAAAAAGTCACTAAAGAAATGCTCACCAATTAAAACGATGGAACTTTCACCACCCACAACAGGAGTTGAATGACTCCAAGGTGTCGCTAAGACCATCGTACTTAACAGGGCAAACAATCCTAGACTGACTACCCCCGTTAGGGCTTTACGTATCCAAGCATTGGGAAACGGCACAAAATCTTCCCGTTTATTTACCAACATAATGGCAAACAAAATCAGCACGTTCACCGCACCGACGTAAATTAGCAATTGCGCTGATGCTACAAAGTCACCATTTAGTAACAAGTACAAGCCAGCAATGCTAATAAACACGCCTCCTAACATAAAAGCAGAATAGACAATGCTTGAGAACAGCACTACACCAAGCGCTGACCCTACCATCATCACCGCCAGTATGCCAAAGGAAACGATTTGTACTCCTTCCGCTAGATTCACTGTTTTTTTGTCCTCTGTCGGTTGATTGTTGGTTGTTAGTTGATAGTTGTCAATGGGCATTGGGCATTGGGCAATGGGCAATGGGCAATGGGAATAAAGCCAAATTTCGATCTCAGTCCACTTGGATGATGCCCCATGCCCCATGCCCCATGCCCCACTAACCACTAACATTATGATTTTTCCTGTTCCACTAAGTCTTCTGGACGGGCACCGGCGCTCTTGGCATCGGCTGGCAAACCGTGGGGTTCCATCACGCCTTTGGGTAGGTAAACCAGTTCGCGTAGCGGTGTTACCATCGGGTCATCTGTGACTTTGTAAGGCAAACGACCTAGCGCCACGTTGTCATAGTTCAATTCATGGCGATCGTATGTGGAAAGCTCATACTCTTCTGTCATCGATAAACAGTTAGTTGGGCAAAATTCTACGCAGTTACCGCAGAAGATACAAACTCCAAAGTCGATGCTGTAGTGGTTAAGCTTTTTCTTTTTGCTTGCCTTGTCGTATTCCCAATCAACAACAGGCAGGTTAATTGGACAAACACGAACACAGACTTCGCAAGCAATGCACTTATCAAATTCAAAGTGAATTCTACCGCGAAACCGCTCCCCAAGAATCAGTTTTTCGTAAGGATACTGTACGGTTATTGGACGCCGTTGCATGTGGTCGAAGGTGACAGACAAACCTTGACCAATGTAACGAGCAGCTTGTACCGTTTCTTTGGCGTAATCACCAACTTGTTTTAGGAACTTTAACATTTTGTGTCTCTCTCTCAAAAAGTTAGGAGTTAGAAGTTAGGAGTTAGAAGTTAGGAGCTAGAAGTTAGGAGTTAGAAGTTAGGAGTTAGTGTTAAAAATACTCAGTATTGAATTGTTAATTTAACACTCAAATCAAAAAACTCAGACTCGTTAACTCTTAACTCCTCACTCCTCACTCCTCACTCTTAACTCCTCATCCCATTAGCCGCCAAAAGCAAAGGGAAAGGCTAGTTTCAAGGCTGCGGTTAATAGAAGGTTAACCAACCCAACTGGTAGTAAGAATTTCCATCCTAAATCTAGCAATTGGTCAATGCGAACCCGTGGCACTGTCCAGCGCAACAGAATTGCGAGAAAGACTAAGAAGTAAGCCTTAAGTAGAGTCATGGTGATGCCTAGTGAGGCATCTACGATCTGCAATACGGGATTAGTTTCGCTAACTCCGACCCAACTGGCAATCAAGTTAAGTGAAATGGGAAAATCCCAGCCACCCAAATATAAAACTGATACTAGCAAGGCAGAAAGCACCAGGTTGACATAAGAACTTAGGTAGAACAGAGCGAATTTCATCCCAGAATATTCAGTCTGGTAGCCTGCTACTATTTCTTCTTCGGCTTCGGGTAGGTCAAAAGGCATACGTTCGCATTCGGCAAGAGCGGAGATCCAAAAGATGATAAAACCGACTGGTTGCCGCCAAACGTTCCATCCCAAAATGCCGTAACCCGATTGTTGATTGACGATATCAACGGTGCTGAGGCTGTTAGACATCATGACGATCGCTAACACCGATAACGCCAAAGGAATCTCATAACTAATCGATTGCGCTGCTGCCCGCAACCCCCCTAAGAGGGAGTATTTGTTATTTGAGGCGTAACCAGCCATCAGCAAGCCAATCGGCTGAATGCTAGATAAAGCAATCCACAAAAAGACTCCTGTACCAATATTGCTAATCAGGATATTCTGTCCAAAAGGCACAATCAGATATGACAGAAATACTGGCAATACAACGATGATTGGACCGAGGGTAAACAGCCAGGGGTCAGCCTGAGTTGGCACTACATCTTCTTTGAATACCAACTTTAGACCATCGGCTACAGGAGCCAACAAGCCTAAAGGTCCTATGTATTCAGGTCCAATCCGCTGCTGTGCGGCTGCGGAAATCTTCCTTTCTAACCAAACACAAACCAGCACACCAACTGTTGCCCCAATGAGCATCAATATCATCGGCAGGGGCATCCAAATTGCTTTGGCTGTGCCGGGTGGTAGCCCCAAATCCATCAGGGATTTAATAAAAGTTCCTTGGAGGTCAATTCCTGGATTCATTTTTCCGTTGTTGAAGTCATTGAGTCTTAGTCATTTACAACTATTAATTTAAGTTAATATTTGTAAACTTATCCATTAATAATTCTGCTGTTGTTGACGCTTGATTGAAGATTTGTTGCTAATTACCATGCCTAGTATATCGTTGGATGGTTTTTCCCCTCCTCAACCTAATGAGAAGTTTTACCTATGGTAATGATTGAGAATTGGGGAATGGGGCATGGGGCATGGGGCATGCGGCATGGGGCATGGGGCATGGAAAAAATCTCCCATTGCCCATTACCCATTGCCCATTGCCCATTGCCCATTGCCCATTGCCCATTGCCCATTGCGATAGGGCCCATTGCCCCATGCCCCATTACGCATTAACGCTCTTCAATGGCGGTGTAAGCAATTTCGTGCTGACCGTTGTAAACTTGGGTAGGACGGAAAATGCGGTTTTCTGCGAGTTGTTCTTTCCAGTGAGCTAACCAACCGGCAACACGAGCGATCGCAAATATTGGTGTAAACAAATCTGTAGGAATTCCTAATTTGGCATACACCAAACCCGAATAAAAGTCAACATTCGGATAAATTCCTTTATGACCGAGTTTCTCTTCTACCACCCGTTCCATCTCGACGGCGATATCATAGTACTTATCACTGCCAAATTTCGCAAACAATTGCTGTGCTAAGTCTTGCAAAATCGTGGCTCGCGGGTCTTTCACTTTGTAAACACGATGTCCAAAGCCCATAATTTTGGCTTTGCGTTGCAGACAATCTTCTAGGTAGGGACGTACATTCGCTACCGAGCCAATTTCTTCTAACATCTGAATTACTTCTTCGTTTGCCCCACCGTGCAAAGGTCCTCCCAAGGTTCCGACTGCGCTGGCAACCACGGCGTAAGGGTCAGTTAAAGTAGAAGCTGTCACCCTGGCGCTGAAGGTGGAAGCATTCATTGTATGCTCGGCATGAAGTATCAAGCAGACATCAAAAATTCGCGCTGCTAGCGGATCGGGTTCTTTCTCGCTCAACATATAGAGAAAGTTAGCGGAGTAATCCAGGTCATCGCGAGGACGCACCGGATCGTTACCTTTTCGCATTAACTGAAACGCTGCTACCATTGTCGGAATGGTTGCCAACAAGCGAACCACTGCATCCCGAATGTAGGCAGGGTTATGTAAGTCACGGCGCGAATAAAACAAGCCTAAAGCTGCGGCTGAGGCTTGCAGAGCATCCATTGGATGACCGCTTTCTGGAAAGCATTTCATCATGTCACGGATGCGATATTTTATCCGTCTGTGGTGGCGAACTTCATGCTCAAACGCTTGCAGTTCTTCGGATGTGGGCAACTGACCCCAGATTAACAGATAAGCAGTTTCCAGAAATGTACTTTTTTCTGCTAGTTCCTCAATTCGGATGCCACGATATTCTAGTATTCCCTTTTGCCCGTCAACATTGCTGATACTGGATTCGGCGGCGGGAATGCCTTCCAAACCGGGCTTATATTCGCACACCATCATGGCAACACCATCTGTTTTTTGAAAGTTTTGCTCAAGCTAACTTACCAGAAATTGTTATCGCCATAACAGTATCTCTTGTAACCATAGTTCTTTGAAAACTATAAAGAAACCGTTATAGCAAGTACTTGGGTGGTGTCAACCAAAACATCTGACTACGACCCAGATATGAGCCTTTTTCTGGTAGTTTTATTCCGATCATACCTGCTTTTTTCAGGACTAAACCTCCTTTGGCATCACCCCAAAGGAGAATTTCTGCCCATTCGCTCAAACAAGGTTCATGTCCAACCAGCGCAAGTTGGGTTTGCGGTGAATAATTTCTCGGTTCCAACCAGTCCGCAACCCAACTATGAATATCGCCATCAAAGCCCAGGTAGATGCATTCTTCCATTTGCGAACTTAGTGCGGTGGCAATGAGGATTTCTGCGGTTTGACGAGCGCGTACTAAGGGACTGGTGGCGATTAAATCAAAGTGTAAACCCAACGTTTTCAGTCGTTGGGCAATTTTCTCGGTTTTTTGTCGTCCTTCTTTGGTAAGCGATCGCTCTTCATCTGTTATCTGAGATCCACCCGATTCGGCGATACCGTGACGAATTAAATACAGTTCCACAGGTTGTTGGTTGATAGTTGTCAATGGGCATTGGGCATTGGGCATTGGTAATTGGGAATTGGTAATAGGTAATTGGGAATTAGGAATAATTCTTCCCCTTTCCCCCTCTTCAAATCCCCATTACCCATTACCCATTACCCATTACCCACTATCCACTATCCCTACTCAGCTTGAATCAAATTATCTTTAGGATTCACCAACCGCAACAACTTTTGTTTAACTTGAGCATCGAAGACTTCCCATTTCATCCTCGCATAGGCAGAATTTTCGTTGCCTCCAGATAAGAAACCCATCGGAATCTCAAAACCCCCTGCGCTGGTTCTCCCACCACCAAAGAAGCGTCCTGTACTATCTTGCCCAAAGGCTTCTTTGATAAACTCGTCGGGGTCTAGGGTAAGTTTGCTAGTTCTCAAAGAACCGACAACTACTTCGAGTTCCTCATCTTCGTCGTGAACAATGCCGTAAACTACGGCGGTATGAACGTTTTCTTCTGTCACCAAAAAATCTGCCGCTTGGGGGATGGCATCGCGGTCATCGTAGCGTAGATACCCCACACCCGCAATGGAAAAGTTATTTTGGACGATGCGATTTTTAAGCGATCGCTCAATCACATCCATCACAGGTTTGGAACGATTTGCCTGAAGTACCGCGTTCAGCAATTGGACATCACAAAATCGACTTAGATACGCAGCTGCCATAAAGTCCTCTTCTTGCGCTTGCATCAGACGATTTGTATCAGATCGCAAGCCATGCATCAAGGCAGTAGCGCATTTTATATGCTGATTTGTGCCATTATCTAAGCTCAGTAGCCCTGCTTGTAAGTACTGTGTAAAAATCGTTGCCGTCGCTCGCACAAACGGACGGATATCAACAAATTCTGACTTCAGTTCTCCTTGTGAACTATGATGATCGATGACCGCTACTAGTGGCATTCCTGCCTGCTGCACTACTGGCAATAGTTGACTGGTCGTTCCTTGGTTATCGATTAATACGAAACCTTGATAATATGACAAATCCTTGCTTTTCAAGGTTTGCACTGACCAACGCTGTGCCGGTAAACCTGTCAGCTTGACTAAGGCAATGTTTTCTTGATGCGAGAGTGTGCCAGCGTAAATTATTTCACATTTTATATCGTACTGCTGGGCAATTAACTGATAAGCCCAAGCAGAAGAAAGAGCATCCGGGTCAGGAAAATCTTGTAGAATTATCAGCTGGCGATCGTGTCGGTGTGCTGTAAGCGTATGACGCAATTCTTCTGACTTCTGATTTCCCTCGCTATTACGTCCAGCTAAAGAATTATGGACGTCACTTGTCACAAAGGACGGCTTTGTGGTTGGAAGCTCAATCGCTTCTTGGTTTATTTCCAAATCATCTGGGTTGACTTCCGATGTCAATGACAAGCTTTTTAATTGAGTACGGTGAGAATTTAATTGCATAAACAACTTTTTTCGTGAGTGTGAGGCTGGATTTAAATTTATTTGTTAATAAATACAACTGCTCATTTATTGATTTCGCCACACTTATACGATCTTCGCAAAATCTTTGCCGCCTAGCACTGTGTCTGCAAGTTGATTTTTTCCCAAGGCTAATCGTAAAGATTAATCTTTACAATTAGGCAAAAACTATAACTTATGAGGTTTGAAATTTTTCCCTATCTATGTAGCTATTACTAGTACACTGGATGAAAATGAGCCATAAGCTCAGAATACAGGTTTTTTAATTTTGCGTAAAGTTCGAGCAAAAAAAGCCTCAACTGAGAACTTTCAATCTTCTTGCGCGAATTTTTTATTTTTAATTTTTATCTATGTCTACTAGTCTCTACTTCCCGCTAAAAGCGAAATCAACAATTAACAATTATTTCTCAGCAATAACGGGCTGTTAATGTTTGCGTGTGAATATTCCGCTCATTTAAAGCGTATCTTAGTTACTTGGTAGCACTTTGATGTATAATTAAAAGCTACGTTAGTTCGCACTTGATTTTCGCTGACAGCTTTGGCAGATGATGTGGCAAAATTTTCACGCATAAAGCTAAAATGCGGCGTTATCTCACTGAACAGTTCATAACCCCCAAAGGAAAGTTAAAATGTCTGTCCTGGGAATATGCGACAAAAACGCTTACTTTCTTCCAACTGCTGTGTAGAAAGGAAAAATGATTATCAAAGTCCTATGACATATTTTTGCCACTCTTGGTGAAGTCCACTTTTAAGATGTTTGCTGACCTCAAAGTAGAGGCTGCTATAAGGCTGTCTGGGCGGATGACGCAAAGGCATGTTAGCTTCGTGAGGCGTGCGGTTGCCTTTTTTAACATTGCAGCGGACACAAGCTGTAACAATGTTATCCCAGGTATCGCCACCACGACGCGATCGCGGCAAAACGTGGTCTAGCGTCAACTCGTCTCCTGTGTAACCGCAGTATTGACAAGTGTGACCGTCACGATGCAAGATATTTCGGCGAGTAAGAGGAATTTCCTTGTAGGGAACGCGCACGTAATGGCGCAAGCGGATCACAGTTGGCAGGGGAAATTCCGAATATAAAAATTTCCCATTGTGTTCCACCCGCTCTGCCTTGCCTTTGATCAACAAAACCACCGCGCGACGCCAGCTTGTGATGTTGAGCGGTTCGTAAGAGGCGTTAAGGACTAAAACCTTCCCCATTGATTAACGCTCAATGTATTAGTTTTACATATATTAACACAATTATACTCGGCTTGGAAGATGAGAATAAATTATACTTCCGGCAGAATTTAGATATTTTTGATAAGTCTTTCTGGGGAGTGGAGGAGTGGAGGAGTGGGGAGTGGGGGGAGTGGGGGACAAGGGGGACGACTTGGGGGACGACTTGGGGACAAGGGGGACGACTTGAGGACAAGGGGGACAAGGGGGACAAGGGGGACAAGGGAAAGTGAAAAATGATACTGAGAGTGAACTTTGGCAGCATCAAATTATCAGCTTGTGCCAATCAAGTGACGAAAAGTCAACTTTCTGATTAAATCTGATGAGTGCTTCTAGCGGTGGAATAACTAGATAGTCACAAATATCTATCAAAGTGGTGTGATAGGAGAAAGTAAAAATGTTAAGTCGCAAGCAAACTCATAGTGTGGCGCAAAATCAGCAGTGCGACACCTATGCGTGGTTCTCGCAACGCGCTTGGGTGGAAATTGATTTAGGTGCTTTGTCTTTTAATGTACATCAGTTGCGAAGTTTGTTATCGCCACGTACTGAGTTAATGGCAGTGGTGAAAGCTGATGCTTATGGACATGGATCTGTAACAGTCGCTCAGACAGTGTTACAATCCGGGGCAAGTTGGTTAGGAGTCGCTACAGTTCCAGAGGCAATTCAATTGCGCGAAGCTGGAATTAAAGCTCCGATTTTGATTTTAGGAGCAACTCATACATTAGAGCAAATTCACGCGATCGCTCACTGGAAACTTCAACCAACACTGTGCAGCCCAAAGCAAGCACTAATATTTTCCGACACTTTAGAAGCGATTAAATTTACTGACTCCATCCCCGTACACATCAAACTAGACACGGGAATGTCTAGATTAGGCACTAATTGGCAGCAAGCAGGTGAGTTTGTCCAGTTAGTGCATTCTTTGCCTCATTTAGAAATAAAAAGCATTTATTCTCACTTGGCAACCGCAGATAGTCTCGATCCGCAAGTGATGATACAACAGCATCAACGATTTGATGAGGCGATCGCCCAAATTAAAGCTTTGGGAATACAACCACCAAGTTTACATTTGGCAAATTCAGCCGCCACTCTTGCAGATCCGGCTTTACATTATGATATGGTGCGTGTCGGGTTAGCTATATACGGACTTTCACCAGCTGTTCACTTGCGATCGCGTCTCAACTTAAAGCCAGTTTTACAATTAAAAGCGCGAGTCACCCACATCAAAACCATCGCTGCCGGCACTGGTGTCAGCTACGGTCATCAATTTATTGCCCCACACGAAATGCGCCTTGCCGTCGTCGGTATTGGTTACGCTGATGGAGTTCCTCGCAATCTCTCCGGCAAAATGCAAGTATTAATTCAAGGCAGACGAGTACCACAGATTGGCGCAATTACAATGGATCAATTAATGCTCGATGTCAGCACTTTACCGAATATACAAGAAGGCGAAATAGTCACCTTACTTGGGGAAGAGGGAAAAGAAAAAATCTCCGCCGACGATTGGGCAGAACAATTAAACACCATTTCTTGGGAAATTCTCTGCGGATTCAAACATCGTCTGCCTCGTGTTGGTGTGATTTGATTGAAAATTGGGCATTGGGCAATGGGCATAGGGCATTGGGCATAGGTTTGGCTGTGCGGTCTTGGGGTCTCACGCCACTCCCTACAACGGGGGGAACCCCCGCAACGGGGTGGCTCCCCAAGTGGAGCACCTGCCGTCAATGGGAAGGGTGGGGGAACCCGACCCCTACTTGTCTCCCTTGTCTCCCTTGTCTCCCTTGTCTCCCTTGTCCCCCTTGTCCCCCTTGTCCCCATGCCCCATGCCCCATGCCCCATGCCCATTGCCCCATGCCCATTGCCCCATGCCCAATTCCCAATTCCCTATTGCCACAGATGATTTGTTATGCTAATATAGAAAACTGATGCGGATATGGCGGAATTGGCAGACGCGCTAGATTTAGGTTCTAGTTCCGAGAGGAGTGAAGGTTCAAGTCCTTTTATCCGCACTATTTAAAAGTTGTAGTTTTTTGGCTACAATTTATACTTAAAGAATCATTTCAGCGGCGACTGTCAGCTTCTACTGGCATCTTGTTTAGGCAAAAATGCAGTTTAAAGCTTGATTCATTGCTTGCTTGAAACTTGTATAAAATCCAGGTTTATTCATTCTCGTTGACAAAGAGTGCCGTATCACGTTCCTAGGTGCTTTGCTGGGGAAAGAGTCAAACAATGTGAAAATATACTTTGTATAAAAAATATATAGCGGTTCTCAATTGAGTGAAATACAGCTCAGTTGGTAGGGGCAATTCATGAATTGCCCCTACATTTATAAGCGTGTATTGGACGCAACCCTTGACCGCTATATTACATATATTACGAGCGATCGCATTTTAAATCTCAACTAACGGTGAGAACATGATTCTTGTTAACAATAAGTAAAGTTACTTTTTGTTAATTTTACTTTATATTTTCTGACTGCAAAAAAATCCTTAAGTATTAATACTACAAGTTACCAGTTGGAACTTGTGACCGAAGGCATTATTATTGCGGTTAGAACCATAGGACATTTACCTATAGGTGACTGCCTTTATTTAGTCTTTACATTTTTTGTGATTATTCTCAAAGAATGTTTGTTAATCTCAGGTAAGTAAATTAACACTCTTACTAAAATTTAATAGATAGAAAACCTTGCTACCATTAAGCTCTGCCACAAAAGAGCGCTATAATGTTTGTCTTTTAAGCTACAGCAGTTATGATATCAATATTTGATTAAAATTGTCAAAACCTCTGTACAATTTTAGATTAAATGTATCGAAATTATCCCTAGTAAAAGTAAAATGAGCACAACTCCTATAGGTAGCTACAAGTTTTCCCAGAAACTACACCCGCTATCTCTGTTAGCACAACTAACCAGTCGGCGTGCTACAGGTTGCTTACGGATATTTACCGGGAGTGTTTCTTGGTCAATCTATCTAGAGGACGGTAAACTTACTTACGCCTCTTATTCAGATAAGTTATTTGAGCGGCTGGATAACCATTTACAACAGTTGAGTCAGCAAATTCCCGCTCTTAACAGTGCGACTATAGTGCAGATGCGGCTGATGTTTGAACCGAAGGGAGAAAATCAGCGGACATCAGATGCAGATTATCAAGCTATTTGCTGGTTAGTTAATCAAGATCATATCACTTCTTCGCAAGCAGGAACGCTGATAGAGAACTTGGCTAAAGAAGTAGTCGAGTTATTTCTTACCTTAAAAGAAGGAAGCTATGAGTTTATTGCTGAGAATAGCTTAAATCAACTGCCAAAATTCTGTAGCTTGGATTTACGCTTGTTAGTCGAACACTGTCAAAAGCAATTGAGAAGTCAGCAAAATAACCAGTCACCACTTCCTTCCCCCGGACAAACAAGTGTGGAAAAAGCAACCAACCTGCCGCAATCTCAACCCCAACTAATGCAGCTTGGGCAACCATTGCCAAAACAAAGCAATTTTGATAGTCAAGATAGTAACAATAATAAAATGCCAGGGCAAACTGCTAGCAAACAACTGTATACAGTTGCCTGCATTGATGATAGCCAAACAGTCTTAAATTCCATCAAGAACTTTTTGGAGGAGAACACATTTTCAGTTGTCATGATTAACGATCCGGTGAAAGCGTTGATGCAAATTCTTCGCAGCAAGCCCGATCTCATCTTATTAGACGTGGAAATGCCGAATTTAGACGGCTACGAGTTATGTTCTTTATTGCGGAGGCATTCAGCATTCAAAAATACACCTATTATTATGGTAACGGGCAGAACAGGATTTATAGATAGAGCCAAGGCAAAGATGGTTAGGGCATCAGGCTATTTAACTAAGCCTTTCACTCAACCCGAATTGCTGAAAATGGTGTTTAAACACATTGGTTAACTGATAACTTAATAAGGAGTAAAAATTAGAAAAAGTAACTTTAATAGTCCAAAATTACTTTTTTAGGAGATTTAGGAGTGAGTCTAACTTTGCTTGGCACAATTCTGATTGTTGAAGATTCCCCCAGTGAATTGGAACTAATGAGCCATTATCTGAACGAGAGTGGTTACAACGTAATAAAGGCAAGTGGTGCAAAAGAAGCTTTAGAAAAAGCTGTGTCAGAACAGCCAGATGTGATTGTTACCGATGTAGTAATGCCGGGAATGAGCGGGTTTGAGTTGTGTCGTTCTCTCAAAAGAAATCCCATTACTCAAAAAGTACCGATAGTGATTTGCAGTTCTAAAAATCAGGAAATTGATCGATTGTGGGCAATGAGACAAGGTGCTGATGCCTATGTAACTAAGCCGTATACTCGCGAACAACTTCTGCGGGCTATTAAATCAGTAGCGATTTGAATCAATGAATAGTTCAAAGACTATACTCTCTGGCAAAGAAGCTCAAAATAACTTAGGAGATGGCTATCTTAGGTTTCAATTAAATCGCCAGACGGCTGCTGTATTATCAATGAAGCACACGCAAGAAGCGATTGTTGTTTCTGTTGAGTCTGTAGCTGCAATTCCCACTATGCCAGCTTGCGTACTGGGATTGATGAATTGGCGCAGTCGGATAGTTTGGGCAGTTGATCTGTCAAAAATGCTGAATCTAGAAAGCCTAGATTATAGACAGCGGCAATACAATGTGATAATTATTCGAGTGGAATCAGTGCTTTTGGGTTTAGTGGTGCAAGAAATCACAGGTACTACCAAGTTTACGCCGGATGAAATCCACTCTCCTATAGGACAAGTTGCATCTAGTTTAGTTCCCTATTTACGTGGATGCTTTGTGCAACACAAAGAAATCTTGCTGGTATTAGATGCACAGGCAATTGTCCAGTCTTCGATTCTTCGTAATGATTAGGGTGTACTACTAAAAGAACGGATTTTTGGTTTTTAGATAAACCTATTCAAGCAAATTACTTTATGTTTAATAAAACTGATTCGGCTAAGAGTAGTGATGCTGATAAAAACGCATCGTTTATTTCGTCTGAAGTATCATCGGAAATCACGGATAGTAATATACCACGATTGAGAAGCAATGCGCGATCGCCAAAAAATGCCAATTCTCCCTTGAATCGTGCCTTAACTGCTTTCAAACGCCTCAATTTGCGTAGCAAAGCTACAGTTTTGGCGATCGCTATCAGCACACTGCCTGTATTAGGTATTGGTAGTTTAGCTTATCACATTGCAAGCCAATCGATTAGTAACAAAATTTCCGAGCTGCAACAAGCTGAAGCCGAAGGCTTGGCAGACAAAGTAAACCGTTTCATGATTGAACGGTATAACGATATTCAAGTGCTGGCTAATCTGCCAATTTTGACAAATTCCAGCGTCAAGACAGTTACAACTCAACAAGATAAACAAGCACTACTAAACAAGATTAGAGAAAGTTATAAAGTCTATGACAGCATTGCTGTGTTTGACTTAAATGGTGAGCCGATTTTGCAATCCCAAGGAGAACCACTCACCAACCATAGCGATCGCGATTACTTTCAAGCAGCGCTAAAAAGCGATCGCCCATTAATTAGCCAAGCACAAGTATCTAAAAATACAAATAAAGCTAATATTTTCACGGTTGCACCAGTTAAGGATGCCGTCACCGGGCAAACCATCGCCATAGTCAGAGCGCAGATGCCGGTAAAAAATTTAGAAGAGGTAATTAAAAATTACGCTCTTGCGGGGCAAAAATATCATTTGATTGATGCTTCCGGGAAATTTTTCATGTCTTCGGAATCGAAGCAAATAGGTAGAGAAGCAAGAATAAATTTTCCTGGCTTGGCGAACCTACAAGCCACAAAAAAAGAAGCCACATTCAAAACAATTAACCAAATTGACAATAAAGAACAGCTAGTTAGCTACGCTGCCGAAAAGCTCAACGGTTTGCCAGATTTAAAATGGCAAGTAATTTTGGCTACAGATACAGCAACGGCATTTGCGCCGCAAAGAGACTTACTTCTGGCTATATTAGGTGGGACGGCATTAACAATATTGTTGGTGTCTCTGCTTGCAGCTTGGTTAGCTAAACGTGCCACACAACCAATTTTGAATGCGACTCAGACAGTAGCAAGGCTGGGACAAGGTGAACTGACTACTCGCTTAGAGATAGACTCAGAAGACGAATTCGGCGAATTGGGTGAAAATATTAATTTGATGGCAGAGCAATTACAGTTGTTGTTAAAAGAACAAGAACTGGATGCAGAACGAGCAAAAATAATCACAGAAATTACTTTGCGGATTCGCCGAAATCTCAAAACCGAAGATATTTTTAAAACAGCGGTGAGAGAAGTTCGCTCGTGCTTGAGAAGCGATCGCGTAGTTATCTATAACTTCGATCGTAGCACTTGGGATGGAATGGTCGTTGCCGAATCGGTTGCGCCCGGTTATGCGAAAATGATCGGAGTGCAAATCGACGATCCATGTTTTCGGGAAAGCCATGTAGAAACTTATAAAGATGGAAGAGTGCGGGCGATCGCCAACATTTATCAAGAGCCAAGCTTGCGAAATGCAAAGTGTTACATTAGAATGTTGGAAAAATTTTCCGTCAAGGCAAATTTAATCGCACCGATGATTACAGACGGGCAATTGGTGGGTTTAATGATTACTCATCAATGCGATAGCCCCCGTTTTTGGCAACAAGCAGAAATTGATTTATTTAAGCAGGTAGCCACTCAAGTTGGCTATGCCCTAGAACAAGCAAAACTTTTAGAGGAAGTAGAACAAGGTAGACACAAGGCAGAACAAGGTTCTGAAGATGAACGTCAACAAAAAGAAGCCTTGCAAATGCAACTTCTTGAACTACTAGGGGAAGTAGAAGGTGCAGCCAGCGGAGATTTGACAGTGCGGGCTGATGTCACCACCGGGGAAATTGGCACCGTCGCCGACTTTTTCAACTCCATCGTGGAAAATTTGCGGTTGATTGTTACCCAAGTAAAACTTGCGGCTTATCAAGTAAACTATGCGATCGGTTCTAACCAAGGAGCGATGCGCGAACTGGCAGAAGATGCTATCACCCAAGCCTCAGAAATCAACCGCACCTTAGATGCTGTTGATCAAATGACCAATTCCATACAATATGTAGCCGAAAACGCGCAACAAGCGGCTTATGTTGCTCAAAATGCTTCGCACACCGCCAAAAAGAGCGGCAAAGCAATGGATATGACAGTGCAAAATATCCTAAGATTGCGCGAAACAGTAGGCGAAACAACGAAAAAAGTCAAGCGTTTGGGAGAATCTACCCAACAAATTTCCCGCGTGGTATCTTTGATTAATCAAATCGCCATGCAAACCAACTTACTTGCCATCAACGCCGGCATAGAAGCAGCGCGTGCGGGAGATGAAGGTCAAGGTTTTGCTGTAGTTGCGGAAGAAGTAGGTGAATTAGCAGCTCGAAGTGCAGCGGCAACAAAAGAAATTGAGCAAATTGTCGAGAACATTCAAAGAGAAACTAGCGAAGTTGTGCAAGCGATGGAAGTCGGAACCGCCCAAGTTGTAGAAGGAACCCGAATTGTTGAAGATGCTAAACACAGCTTGAGTCAAATTTTGGATGTTTCGCGCCAAATTGATTCTTTAGTACAGTCGATTTCCACCGCTACCACATCGCAGGTAGAAACCTCGCAAACTGTCAGCCACTTGATGAGAGAAATTGCTAAGGTATCAGAGCGCACCAGCTATTCTTCGCGGCAAGTTTCTGAATCTTTGCAACAAACTGCGGTGATTTCCCAAGAGTTACAGGAAACTGTTGAAACTTTCAAGGTGGATTAGTCATCAGTCATTAGTCAAAGGGCGATCGCACTTTTGACTCTTGACTGTTGACTGTTTACTGTTGACTATGGACAAAAACTATGTCAAAGGATAAAGAACTTGAAATCCAGATGCAGTTTCTGGAGGAAGCAACAGATTATCTCAATACTTTAGAAGAAGTATTGCTAGAAATCAACGCAACCAACCGCATCGAATTAGATAAAATTAATGCCGCACTGAGAGCTGCTCATTCTATCAAAGGTGGCGCGGGGATGATGGGGTTTCGTGCCCTAAGTGATTTGGCTCACCGTTTAGAAGATTCTTTTAAAGTTTTAAGGACGCGAAAAAACTCTTTAGAAATTGACACGCAATTACAAAGCTTGCTGCTATCTGGCGTAGATTGGCTGCGTCAGATAGTGGAATTGCTGTCAGAGGGTAATGTGGTTGAAGATGATTGGTTAGCAACTTTTTGTTATCCAGTTTTTGATGAACTGCACGATCGCCTGGGCGATCCCACCCCAGAAGATGCCTCAACCATACTTTCCGCAGACGAAGGGCAAGATATTATACCTCTGCTTTTTGAAACAGAAGTAGAAGGATGTTTGCAACGTCTAGAATCTGTGTTGGCAGATAGTCAACAACCTTGCTTGCGAGAAGAAGTTGCGATTATGGCAGCTGAATTGGGCGGTTTGGGAGAAATGTTGCAATTACCAGCTTTTACCCAGCTTTGTCAGTCGATCGCGCATCACATAGCAGCTACCGTTACGGATACACAAGTTGAACAAATTGCTCGGTTAGCATTGCAAGCATGGCGGCGATCGCAAGCTTTGGTGCTGACAAATCAACGAGATAGTTTACCTACAAATATCGAAGTTGAGGCGATCGCACTTGGGAGTTATGCGAATGTGGATCTGCTATCCACAGAAGAAGCTCTAGCTGAGTTTCTCGCAAGCGATGCGGTAGAATCTCACGATCAAGATGTACAAGAAGCCCTAGCTGAGTTTCTCGCAAGCGATGCGGTAGAATCTCACGATCAAGATGTACAAGAGGCTCTAGCTGAGTTTCTCGCAAGCGATGCGGTAGAATCTCATGAGAAAGATGTACAAGAGGCTCTAGCTGAGTTTCTCGCAAGCAGTGCGGTAGAATCTCACGATAAAGATGTACAAGAGGCTCTAGCTGAGTTTCTCGCAAGCGATGCGGTAGAATCTCATGAGAAAGATGCAGAAATAGTAGAACCACTACTTTTAGAAACAGAAGACAGCGAAGAAGCTTGGCTAAATCCAGAAATAATTGCCGCAAGTTTTGAATCTTTGGAAATAGAAATTATCGACAACGCTACTATTGACGAGCCACCAAGCGTAGTAGTTTCTAGAGAATTTTCCACCACAGATTACAAATTTGTTGAACGCAAACCAGAGCCAATTGCAGTTGGCAAAGACCGCGAAGTTCATGAAAATACAGTTAGAGTTCCCAGCAAACAACTTGAGCAAATTAACGATTTATTTGGGGAACTAATTATCCAGCGCAATGGACTGAACTTGCAAATGGAAAGATTACGCAAACTCATACGTAATCTTAGCCAGCGAGTGCATGTTTTAGAGCGAGAAAATCAGGAACTACGCACAGCATACGACAAAATTACTACTCATGCTGGAGTACCATCTAATTCACCATCACTAACATATCCAGGTAATGGCAATTCAGACAACTTTGCATTTGACGATAGCGACTATTCACCCCAGCTAGAAAGGGGATTTGATGCCTTAGAAATGGATCGCTATAACGAATTAAGCCTCTTGTCGCAGGAGGTAATGGAAACCATTGTTCAAGTACAAGAAGTCACAACTGATATTCAACTGAGTGTTGACGATACAGATCAATTTGCCAGAAAGTTAAACAAAACATCAAAGCATTTACAAACAAAGCTTACACAAATACGGATGCGTCCGTTATCAGATTTACTCGATCGCTTTCCCAGAGCTTTGCGCGACATGAATGTAGAATATGGCAAAAATGTTCAATTGAAAGTTGAAGGTGGCAACACTTTAATTGAACGCAGCATTTTAGAAGCATTAAACGATCCTTTAATGCACCTATTAAGAAATGCTTTCGATCACGGCATCGAAGATCCAGCTACCCGTAAAGCTGCCGGTAAACCAGAACAAGCATTGATTGAAATTAAAGCCACTCACCGCAGTAATCGTACAATCATTACTATGCGTGATGATGGACGTGGCATGGACTTGGATAAAATTCGCGATCGTGCCGCAGCTATGGGTTTAGATGCAACTCTTCTGGCACAAGCAAGTGACGAAGAACTGTTATCGCTCATTTTTGAACCGGGATTTAGCACCTCCGACCAAGTTACAACATTATCCGGTCGCGGTGTCGGTATGGATGTGGTTCGCAACAACCTGAAACAAATCCGGGGAGATGTCAAAGTTGATACAGTCCTCGGAGTTGGAACCACTATTACCATGTCAGTGCCGTTTACACTTTCTGTAGCACGAGTACTGCTGGTAGAAAGTAATCGAATGCTATTGGCATTTCCCACAGATGTAGTTTTGGAAATATTCTTACTCCAAAACGATCAAGTTTTCCCAATGGCTGGTAGCGAAGTTATCAATTGGCAAGGAACTATGCTGCCTTTGATTCGCTTAGGACAGCACTTAGAATTTAATTGCCCCCGTTATAATAGCCCAGATTTAGAAACTGCCCCGGCGATTAATGCTGCCAATGTGTTAATCATCAAAGGTAACAACCAGCCGGCAGCAGTGCAAATAGATCGTTGTTGGGGTGAACAAGAAGTTGCCATCCGCCAAGTTGAGGGAAATATACCTTTGCCTAATGGTTTTAGCAACTGTACAATTCTTGGTGATGGTCGAGTAGTGGCTTTAGTTAACGCTAACGAGTTATTGTATTGGATTGCCACTAATCAGCGCACACCTAAAACCAGTAAATTGCCATCAACAAAATTAAAAACTGCCTTCCTCGTACCTAATGATGATAAAGCAATTTTGCCGCCGCCTGATAACCAGAAAGGCACTATTTTGATCGTAGATGACTCAATAAATGTCCGGCGCTTTTTGGCTTTGACTCTCGAAAAAGGAGGGTATCAAGTAGAACAGGCGAAAGATGGTCAAGATGCTTTGGATAAACTTAATAGTGGCTTGCAAGTTCAAGCGGTGATTTGTGATATCGAAATGCCGCGCATTGATGGTTACGGATTTTTAGGTCGTGTTAAATCAAATAATGATATGAAAAATATACCGATTGCCATGTTAACATCTCGCAGTAGTGATAAACATCGGCAACTGGCATTGCAATTGGGTGCGCGAGCCTACTTTTCTAAACCTTACAATGAGCAAGAATTGTTGCGAACTTTAGAGCAAATCATCTTTCGTATGGCAGAGGCAGCATCATCTAATTAAACTTGGGAATGGGGCAATGGGGGATGGAGACAAGGAGACAAGGGGGAGCAGGGGGGGCAGGGGGGGCAGGGGGGGCAGGGGGAGAAATATTTCTTCTTTACCCTTTCACGGCGGATGCTCCACTTGGGGAGCCACCCCCGTGGGCGGGTTTCCCGACTTGAGGGGAGTGGCGTGAAACCCCAAGACCGCACCGCCTCCCCTTTCCCCCTTCCCCCTCCTCAAATTGCCCAATGCCCATTGCCCTATGACGCCAGTTGCCTCAACGGAGGGCACCTCCGCACGGCACTGGCTCCCCCATGCCCATTATTAAACAACCCCTGCTTTAAACACTCGCCCAATCACTTCTTCCACAGGTGGTTCAGTTACAGTTAAATCAACTACTGCCAAATCCGCCAAAATTCGCGACACAGTACGAGTAAGAGCCTCTTGCGGCACCACATAACACACCGATGTCTGATTTTCATCTGTTTGTTGTGTATGCCCTTCTAAAAGCTTTACATCACCGTAGGACATCAGTTTCTCTCTCGGTAGCGGATGAGCTAACTCTACATGAACTTGCCGGTAAGGAGCGAAACGTTCTAACAGTCCATCCAAGCTACCGTCATACATCAACTTTCCTTGGTGAATTAATAGCACCCGTTGACACAAAGCTGTAATATCAGCCATGTAATGGCTAGTCAATAACACCGTCGCTTGATAGCGCTGATTGTAGTCGCGTAAAAAATCCCGCACCCCAACTTGAGCATTCACATCTAGTCCCAGCGTCGGTTCATCAAGAAACAGCACAGAGGGACGGTGCAAAAGTGCGGCTAAAAGTTCCGCTTTCATCCGCTCACCTAAAGATAGCTTCCGCACAGCCTGAGTAAGCTTACCTTCCAGGGATAGCATTTCTGTTAATTCTCCCACGCGCCGCCGGAACTCTTTATCGGAGATGTTGTAAACAGCCGCGTTAATTTTTAAAGAATCCAGCGCTGGTAAATCCCAAATCAACTGCTGCTTTTGTCCCATCACCAAGGTAATTTTTTGCAAAAAAGCCTCTTGGCGACGAAAGGGAATTTGTCCAGATACTCTGACATTTCCGCTGGAGGGATGAATCAGTCCTGTGAGCATTTTGAGTGTAGTGGTTTTACCAGCACCATTGGGTCCCAAAAACCCGACAACTTCACCGGGAGCGATTTCAAAGGAAACATCTTGAACTGCTTTAATTTCCCGGTAGGTGCGGCGGAAAAAGTGGGTAATTGTCCCTTTAATACCTGACTCTTTAACCGCTACCGGATAAACTTTGCTCAGGTTTTCAGCAACGATGATTGACATAGATTTTCTTTTAGGTGATGCACGCGATCGCTCGAAATTATCTGATGATTTCTGGTGATTCTCAGATAAATAAAAAATCATCAGCCAGGATTAATGATATCTACTAATATCAGGATTTTCGGAAATTGGTATAATTTTGCGCTTTTCGTACAGACGTTCCAATGGAACGTCTCTACCACGCTTTTCGTACAGACGTTCCGGTGGAACGTCTCTACCGCTTAACGTAAACGACCCGATCGCAAGATACTAATAATTAACCACAAACCTAACAAACTCGCAGCGGCAAACAGTACGTTGTTCAAAAACGATAACTGATCCGATCGCGGGTTGCTGGAAATAATTGCGGCTCCCATAATTAGTGAACCAACCAAAATGCTAAAAGAAAGTCGATTTGCGACATCATCGAGAGTGCGACGCAAGCCATCTAAGCCTCGTAGTGATAAATTCCACTGTAAGGTTTCTGATGTCACTCGGTCTAGGAGTAACTCAATTTGGCGGGGAGATTGTAACGAGAGACTTTTGAGATCCAGCGCTGTTCTTAAAAGCGATCGCACCGGACTATCACCAAACAACTGTCGTCTAAACAAGTCTGTCAGTAATGGCTTAATTTCATCAATAAAATTAAGTTCTGGGTTGAATCCCCGCGCTACACCCTCTAAATTCGCTAGAGTTTTCGCATATAAACCCATATTGCTCGGCAAACGGATTTTATTATTGCGGGCAACTTGCAGAACTTCATAAATTATTTTACTGAAGTTGATTTCTGACAAGTTCATGTTGTGATATTTCCGCAACATGCGATCGTAGTCATTTTCCAGACGCGCTAAAATCACTGGTTGACGTGAATCCGCAAGCTGCAAAGTTAACTGAGCGCACCTTTGAGCATCTAAATCAACGATCGCCAACAACATTTCTGTTAATATTTGCTGAGTGCGGGGATCGAGTCTTCCCACCATCCCACAGTCTAAAAGGGCAACCCGACCATCTCGCAAATAAAATAAATTTCCTGGATGCGGATCTGCGTGAAAAAATCCATCTATATATAGTTGTTGAAAGAAAACGCGAAATAACAAAGTAGTAATCGCGTTGCGTTCTTCTGTGGGATCTTCACCATTTTGAGCGCTGATAAATTTCGCTGAAAGTAGCGGTACTCCGTCCAGCCACTCCATCACCATCAACTTTTCTGTAGTTAAATCCCAGTAAATTTCGGCAACTACTATTTGACTGGGATCGTACCACTTACTTTCAGATAAATTGCGCCGCAATTGATCGGTGTAACCGGCTTCGCGTGTAAAATCTAACTCAGCTTCTAACGCTTTGGTGAATTCTTCGGCGATCGCTTTAATTTCATAGTTTTGCCCAAATTCAGTTCGAGCAACTAAATCGGCAATTCCTTGAATTAAAGCGATATCTTGAGCAACCGTTAAATCTATTCCCGGACGTTGCACTTTTAGCGCTACTTCTCGACCATCTGCTAGTGTTGCTCGATGGGTTTGAGCAATTGAGCCTGCTGCCACCGCTACAGGATTAATGATGGCGAAAGTTTCTTCTAAAGGACGTTTCAATTGCTTGCGAATCAGTACTTCAATATCTGCCCAAGGAACTGCTGGGACTTCATCTTGTAGCGTTGATAATTCATCAATATAGGCTCCGCTAAGTAAGTCTGGACGGGTAGAAAGTAGCTGACCTAGTTTGACATAAACTGGTCCCAAATCCACCAGGATGTTTTTCAATACTGCCGGTGGGGGTAGCTGGGGATCATCGGCTTTCGCACCGGTGAGTACCCTTCGCATGTAGTCCCAGCCGTTGCGGAATAGGACTTCAACAATATCTCTTTGACGGGGAACAGTTTGAGTGAGGAACATGATTTTAACGAACCGCGAAGATACGAAGTAGCTTGTCGAAGACTAGACACGAAGAACGCGTTCGCGTAGCGTCTCCGACAGGAGAAGAAAGAATAAAGCAGAAGTTAAAGAGGTAAGTAGCAGGGGATAACAATTGTTTGATACCGTTGTTATTTTGCTTGCCTTGGTACAGTCTTTAAATCTTTATACATATGATTTTAGAGTTTTTGTTTAAGTTTGATTGGTAAGCATTGTTTTGACTTCATCTGAGCAGGAATCCCCACCGTGTAATAGACGATGGGGATGAAAAAATCCTTTGTGAGGAGAAGTATAATTTTTGTTAGCAATAATTGAGTTTATTGCCATTGTTTTGGCTAGAGGTTCAAGGCTATAGGCTTGCATAAATGTTAGAAAAAATAACAGATATTCAAGTTATAATGGAAATGCTAGCTTTTGTGCCTCTGCCAAGGGTTTTAACTTTTACAAGAGTTCGGTAAATCGGGAATCGCTCTGTAAGGTTTTGAGGATTTGCTTGATTTCTTGGGTACGGTCTTTTTTGACAATGAGGGTGACATTGCGATCGCGCACAATCACTACATCCTCTAAACCGATAGTCACAATTACATCTTCTGGATCGGTAGCGTAAATAACTGCACCTTGGGTGTCCAGCCCCACATGGGTAGCTAGTTCCACATTGGGATTGTCTTCTTTTTTAAGTAAACGTTCGATCGCATTCCAATCACCTAAATCATCCCAACCAAATTCAACTGGCAATACATAGGCTATACTTGTTTTTTCCATTAAGGCATAGTCTATACTCTTTTTAGGCAACTGCGGATAAATATCAGCACCCTGTTGTTCTAGCGGTTCAATAATTTCCGGAGCGTGGGTGTGCAGTTCTTTGAGAACAACCCCTGCTCGAAAAATAAACATACCGCTATTCCAGCTAAAGCGTTTCGTAGCAAGAAACTTTTCTGCCGTTTCTCGGTCTGGTTTTTCAGTAAAGCGATTAACGTGAAAGAAAGGCAACTCATCAAAGCTACCAATCTTTTCGCCTTCTTCAATGTAGCCGTAGCCAGTTGATGGAAAAGTAGGCTTGATCCCCAATGTGACAATCGCTTCTGAACTTGCCGCCAGTTGAGTTGCAGCACTTAAAGTACGTGCAAACGCTTCTAGGTCAGCAATCCAGTGGTCAGCAGGGAAAAAGCCGATAATCGCCTCTTCTCCGTAACGCTTTTTAATTTCCAAACTTGCCCAAGCGACAGCTGCGGCAGTGTCCCTTCCCTGTGACTCGACAAGTAAGTTTTCAGATGGCAGTGATGGTAGTTGTTCGACGACTCCTCTGTCTATCTGACTAGAAGTTATTACCCACAAATTCTCCCAACCGTCAGCAATTTGTAGCAGGCGATCGGCAGTTGCTTGTAGAAGACTTCTAGAGCTACCATCGAGACTTAAAAATTGCTTTGGTCGCAAAGCGCGACTCAAAGGCCAAAAACGTTCACCTTTACCACCTGCAAGAATTACGGGGAAAAATGGAGTATTCATTATGTCATACAAACCTAAGCAACGAACATTACAAGTGTACTGTGACGATTTCCACTGGCAAGTTTTGTAGCTTGGATTAACATACGTTTAGGGAGTGGTTGAGTGGGGAGATAATCGTGATAAAACAAGTACAATTTTCAGAAAATCAAGTAACGCCGCATCAAGTAGAACTGCCGGAAAATCAGGTAGAACTGCCAGAAAATCAGCTTAGACCTGATGTACAGGATGAAATCGAGCTAAAAGAGCCGATAGCGAACCGAAGCGTTGTCGAATCGGTAAGTTCCATTCCCAACGAGCTTTATGATCGCTTGGGTTTAAGTATGCCTCGCTGGTTGTTGTGGATACTCACAGCAGTTTTAGGCATCGTCTTATCTGGTTTGCTCGTTTCCACATTGGCGCTGTGGACTCCACTATGGAGCGATTTGGATCGAACCGATGAAGAACTTCTTGCCGGTAAAGATCCGCAGAAAATGCCAATGCCTGGAGAGTTGGCAGACAGACTCTCTGAATATCAGCTTTCACGCCCAATGAATATTTTAATCATGGGGATTGAACCAACTCAAGGCACTGTTGATGGTTCACCAGAAAGCTTTGCAGGCAAAAGCGATACCATGCTGCTGGTACGGTTAAACCCCAGCGACAAATCAATTCGGGTACTTTCAATTCCCAGAGATACGATGATCTCAATTCCGGAAAAGGGATTGACCAAAGTATCCGATGCTAACGCTCAAGGTGGTCCCGTCTTGGCAGCACGGGTAGTCAGTCGTACCTTGAATAATGCGCCTATCGATCGCTATATTCGCATCTCTACCAGCGGCTTACGTCAGTTGGTAGATCAATTGGGTGGTGTCGAGGTCTACGTTCCTAGTTCGATGGAATACCAAGACTCATCTGGACAAACTTCTTTAGTTAGAGGCTGGCAAACCCTCAACGGCGAACAAGCAGAAGAATTTGCCCGATACCGCGATCCAGGGATGGGAGATTTGCCGAGAGTACAGCGCCAGCAAGCACTTTTGGCAGGATTAGTCAATCGTCTCAATAACCCCACTGTACTACCCAGGTTGCCGCAATTAACCCGGATGATGCGGAAGTATTTTGATACCAACCTGAAGATGGAAGAAATGATGGCGCTGGTCAACTTCTCCGTCAATGTGGAGCGAGATAATTTCCAAATGACGATGTTGCCAGGTATTTTCAGCCGTTTAAGCCAAGACCCAAATAGCTATTGGCTGGATATGACCGGACAACAAAGATTATTGAATGATTATGTTGGGGTGAATCTGACTGGTGTTAAACCAGATGTCCGACCAGTCCAGAACCTCAAAATTACTATTCAAAATGCTTCTAATCAACCTCAGCTAACTGAAAAAGTTATCAAATATCTCAAACAAAAAGGCTTTACAAAAATTAACACAACAGCTGATTGGCCCGATACCCAACGCCAAACTCAGATTGTTGTCCAAAAAGGAAACCGCCAAGCAGGAGTTGACCTACAAAATATTTTAGGCTTAGGTAATATCGAAGTCTCCTCTACCGGCGACCTCGAATCTGACCTAACAATTCGTATTGGTAAGGATTGGAAGTAGAACAAAGTTAGGAGTTAGGAGTTAGGAGTTAGGAGTTAGGAGTTAAGAGTTAGGAGTTAGGAGTTAATGGTTAGTTGTTAGTGGTTAATGGATAGCAACCAACAACTAACAATTCCCCAACCAACAACTAACAACTAACAACCAACAATTCCCCAACCAACAACTAACAACTAACAACCAACAGCCAACAACCAACTACTAACAACCAACAACCAACAAATTTATGAAAAAGATTTTGCTTCGCTTTTTGAGTTTGGTTGTAACTTTGCTACTAGCTGCTTTGTGGATAATACTTAATCCGCATCCGGCTTTTGCTCAAGTAAATACAATCAACTACAGCAATATGAGTTTAGAAAACCGGGATTTTTCTAACATTGATTTGACGGGTGTAACTTTTGTGGCAGCGGAAATGCGCGGGGCAAATTTCCAAGGGAGCAATTTAACTAATGCAATTCTCACCAAGGGAGTTTTACTAAGAGCAAATTTAGAAGGTGCAAATCTTTCAGATGCTTTAGTTGATCGCGTAACTATGGATGGGGCAAATTTGAAAAATGCGATTTTTACACAAGCGACCTTGACAAGTAGCCGCTTTTATGATGCGGATATAACGGGTGCTGATTTTACCGATGCTTTGATTGACCGCTATCAAGTGTCATTATTGTGCGATCGCGCATCGGGCATCAATCCAGTTACAGGTGTTTCCACACGCGAGAGTTTGGGGTGTCGGTAAAGGGGGGAGTGGGGGAGTGGGGGAGTGGGGAGTAGGGAGTGGGGGACAAGGGGACAAGGAAGAATTTATCCAATTCCCATTACCCATTACCCATTCCCCATTCCCCACTCCCCATTCCCCATTTTCAAAATTTGCCTGACAGACTATCCAATTTCGGGTTAAATATTCAAGAGATACTGCTATCGCTTGAGTTGTCAATAATAATTCGTGGCACAAGAAAAAACTTCTCGTTCTCTGGTTGGAATAGCTGGCATTGTCGCAGCTGCAACGTTAATTAGTAAAGTCTTTGGTTTAGTACGTCAGCAAGCGATCGCTGCGGCTTTTGGTTTGGGACCGGCTGCTGATGCTTTTAACTACGCTTATACGATTCCTGGGTTTCTGTTGATATTGTTAGGGGGGATTAACGGACCATTTTATAGTGCGGTTGTCAGCGTTTTATCCAAGCGCAGGAAAGAAGAAGCGGCGCCTTTAGTGGAAACGATTACGACGCTGATCGGTGGTATGCTGCTAGTAGTGGCGATTTTTGTGGTAATTTTTGCACCGCAGATGATTGATGCGTTTGCACCTGGTTTAAGACTGGGACACAAAGATTTAGTGAGAGCGATCGCTATTTTACAACTCCAGATAATGGCACCAATCGCACTCTTAGCCGGACTGATTGGTATTGGCTTTGGAGTTCTCAACGCTGCAAATCAATTTTGGCTACCTTCCATCAGTCCGTTATTTTCCAGTATTACAGTTATTGTTGGTCTGGGCGTCCTTTATCTGCAACTAGGTGAAAAAATTAGCAGTCTTGAATATGCCAAATTGGGCGGAATTGTTTTGGCAGGAGGAGTTTTAGCCGGCGCAGTTTTGCAATGGTTGGTGCAGGTAATCGTGCAAGCAAAGTCTGGTTTGGGTACATTGCGGTTGCGATTTGATTTTAATCAGCCTGGGGTAAGAGATGTTCTGAAAATCATGGGACCTGCTACCTTTTCCTCTGGGATGCTGCAAATCAACCTCTACACAGATTTGTTTTTCGCATCTTTGATTCCCACTATCGGGGTTGCTGCTGCTTTAAATAATGCCTCATTACTAGTGCAAACTCCTTTAGGAATCATTTCTAACATGATTTTGGTTCCTTTATTACCGATGTTTGCCCGACTTGCCGATCCGAATAATTGGGATGAGTTAAAATTACGCATTCGCCAAGGTTTACTGCTTTCAGCTTTTACCATGCTACCTTTGGGTGCATTGATGATAACGCTTTCTGTGCCAATTGTCCGCATAGTCTACGAACACGGTGCTTTTGAAGAAAGAGATTCAGCGCTGGTGTCTTCGCTGCTAATTGCCAACGGAATTGGCATGTTTGTTTATTTGGGACGTGATGTTTTGGTGCGGGTGTTTTATGCTTTAGGCGATGGCGATACACCTTTTCGCATCAGTATGATTAATATCTTCTTTAACGCTGTATTTGATTACCTTTTAATTAAACGTTTTGGCGCTTCCGGCTTGGTTTTGGCAACTGTGACTGTAAATTGCAGTTCAGTATTAATGCTGTTATTTTTACTTAATCGCAAGTTAAATGGTTTACCTTGGCGCGAGTGGAGTTTACCGTTTTTGGGTTTGATTGCCGCTAGCATCGCAGGTGGAATAGCCAGCTTTGCGACTCTGGAACTTTCTCAGCACTATTTAGGTAAAGAGGGTTTGCTGATTTTGCTGCTTGAGTTATCTGTATCTGGTCTAGTGGGAATTGCCATTTTTGGCATCATTGCCTCATGGATCAGATTACCAGAGGTGAATGTTTTTGTCTCTCGTCTCAGCCAGCGGTTTTTGAAGAAGTAGTTAGGAGTTAAGAGGCGCGGAGTTAGTAGGGTGCGTTACGGCTTCGCCTAACGCACCCTACAAAAGTTTCATGGTCGTGGGAGTGTCAAGAATTATTAGGGAGTGCGATCGCTTTAAACTCGATGGCATCATGGCTGCAAAAAAGCTGTACTTCACTACTGTGGTTCAAGGATAACGCACGCAACCGTTCTTGATTATAAAGTCGAGCTTTGCGGTCTACCTCCATCAACCATTGATAGGCACGCAGACCTGGTGTACAACGCGGTTTGGTGGTTCCCATTTCCTCCCGATAAAAGTAGGCATCCCCCGCATGTAAAAGCCAACCTTCTGATGTCTGGATGGCGATGCCAGCATGACCCCGCGTGTGACCAGCGAGCGGGATGAGGAGAATCTCTGGTGGCAGTCCGTCGAGGTCGCGCACTGCCTCGAAGCCGAACCAAGGTTCACCAGAGGGCGAATAGTACTTCCAGTGTTTTACTTCATCCCATTGACCTGGACGATAGCGTTCAGCTGCGATAAAGCCGCGCCTACTTTTTGCTGCTTCCATCTCAGTCTGCATTACATGCACGGTTGCGTCGGGAAAATCCTCTAAGCCCCCAGCATGATCGAAATCAAGGTGAGTAAGCACGATATGCCGTACATCGCGTGGGTTCAAACCAAGCTGCTTGATTTGAGCGATCGCCGTGTATTTTTCTTCAAACTGTATGCGATTCAAATTCATGAAGAACGGGCTGAGTCTTGATAATGGCGCTTTGATGTCGCGATCGCCAAAGCCCGTATCGATGAGAACGAGTCCCTGATTTGTCTCAACCAGCAGGCAGTGGCAGACGAGACAGGCTGTTAGCCCGCGACTAAAACCGTCGAAGAGTGCCCCGCCAATCGGACACATGCAACCGCAATTAAGATGATGAATACGCATAAATGATTCCCCATCGCATCAATCTCTCTTAAAGACGAAAAAGTATGGACAATCAACATACTTAGGGCTGAAAAAATTGGCGTTGCACCAATCAAGATATGAAAAGCTCACGCAAAGACGAGGCAGTGGTTCACCAACAACCAACAACCAACAACTAACAACTAACAACTAACACCTTCGTGTTCACCCAGTCGGGTGAAATATTTTAACCCATTCAGGCTATCCAAAAGTGCGAGGTTACATTTTGTAAAAAAAGAGATTCTAGTACTAGAGAACATTGATTTCACTTAATTTCTAGTCAGGAAGAATCTATGAAACTCGCAAAATTCGCAACCTCTGCACTCGCTGTTGCTTCTGTTATCTTTAGTGCTGGAATTGCTAGCGCTCAAACACCTCAAACCGCTGAAACACTTGGTTTGAAAGGTAGCTACATCGGTGCTGGTCTTTCTGCTGGTGTCACTAATGGTGGAAGACAAAATGATGCCGCTTTGTTAGGTGGAAACATTCAAGGACGCGCTGCTATTCCTAATGCACCTGTTTCTGTTCGGGGTGCTGTTTTGTTCGGTGGTGATGCTACCGCAGCTATGCCTCTATTAACTTACGATGCACCTATTGCAAAAAATACTAACGTTTACGTTGGTGGTGGTTACTCGTTTGTTACCGATGAAGGTAAAGCTACCCAATTAGGAAACAAGAATACACCTGTAGTAACCCTTGGTGCTGAATCAGAAATTGCTAAAAACACCGTTTTGTATGGTGATGCTAAGTGGGGTATTGACGCTTACAAAGACAGCAATGCTGGTGCTTTAAGCTTGCAAACTGGTGTTGGTTTCCGCTTCTAATTTTTATGACTGATACTAAAATGCAGTCATTTAACTTGGCGGAAATAGTTATTAAAGGACGCGGAACACGGATAAACTATCCGCCTCACCGCGTCCTTTATAATCAGGACTTACGCAATCCGATATCGTAAGTAGCGGTAATTCATGAATTACCGCTACTGTTATTTTTGCGTAAATACTAATAATGTTATTGTTAGCATCAGTAGTTGTCTATAAAAAGTATAATTAAATGTATAGCCTTTACTAATAAATAAAAGTATATGAGTCGTCCACGCATTATACAGCCTGGTCAAAGCTATACATTTAGTAAATATTTTGAATTACCTTTTACTCCCGAAGATATATTAGCAGAGCTAGGATGCTCTTATGAAAGGGAAAGACTGCTATTACCTAAATCAGAGTACGATGTAAATAAAATTGAGGATTTACAACGACTGATTGAACGTAATTTAAGACGTGTAAAGTTACTCAGCGAAGATGCCCGCAAACAAGCGATAATTGCACCCATACTATTAGAAGTATGTGAAATCACGCAAACTCAATTGAATATTGAATATCCTGTTAGTGTCAGCGAACAACTCAAAGGTAGTTTTGACTACTACATTAGCAAAGGTAAAGGATTATTAGTAATTGAAGCCAAACAAGCTGATTTAAGCCGGGGTTTTACACAATTAGCAGTAGAATTAATAGCGTTAGACCAATGGACTAAATCAGATACACCAGTTTTATATGGTGCAGTCACAACAGGAGAAGATTGGCGATTTGCTATATATAAACGTCAAGAAAAGCAGATAATAGAAGATATAAAATTATATCGAATTCCCGAAGAAATGATTGAACTAATTAATATATTAATTGGTATTTTAATTGATACTACCTCATCAGCTAAAAATTAAACGTAAAATACTGTAGAGACGTTCGGTGTGGAACGTCTCTACGACGGTAGGTATGTTTTTATTAGTGTTAATTTTTGGACATAATATTATATACTCAGCTAATTAGATGAAGCTAGATTGCCTTCTTCAAAAGCAACTTGAGAAAATTCTGGTTCGACTGCCGTCAGATGCTTTTCCAAAATTGCTAAATTGCGGATGTTAGACTTATAAACAGCATCAAATAAGTCACCCACTAAAGGCACTGTACCAACGACTGCTTCCAAACCAACGTTGAAAATCATTTGCCTTAAGTCTTGATTTGGAATACCGACGCGGGTTGCTAAATATATTATATAAGCGGAAAATGCTGTACTGATTAAATCACCAGCACCAGGAACAAGACCAAGAATTGGGTCTAACCCAAAACGAAAGCGCGTCCCAGGAATACCGATAGATGTATCCATCAGACGGCTGAGTTTACGAATGCGGTTGAGAGTAGCTAGGCGTTTAGTGGTGTCCATAATTTACAATATTTGCACTTTTGTTTGATATTTGTCTTATACCGTAAGAAAGAGTTTAGGAGTTAGGAGTTAGGAGTTAGGAGTTAGGAGTTAGGAGTTAGGAGTAGAGACGCGATTAATCGCGTCTGTACAAAAGTAAAATATTGACAAATATAGCTTAATGACTTTTTAAGTATTAGGTAGATTTTATAATTTTCCGGGGCTAATTCTCAAAACCAAGGATAGAATAACAAAAAATTAAGAGGGAAAGAGAACTTGTGGTGATGACACCCGACATTCCCAAATTGCCCCTACCATCTCCATTTTTGGGGTCTGAAGTTGGTACTTTTACTGAGTATACAGTAACTCAACGAATGCCTGCGATCGCACGCCGAATCATCGCTGAAAATAATTACCCGCAAAACATTAATGCTTGCTTAAAACAACTAGCTAGTGAGTTCCCCTCAGAACCTTTGTCACCTCTTTTACATGACACTGGTGTTGATTTTTCAGACTGGATGAAATATCTACAACCATTCAAAGGTAAGCGTTGGATTGATGTTCCCTGGTTCTTAGCAGAAACTTATTTTTATCGTCTAATTCTGGAAATTACTAATTACTTTCGCAGGAGTGAATTCCAAGGTGTCGATCCATTTCAATTACAGAAAAATAAAGATTTAGAAACATCTATTGACTCGATAAACCCTTTATGCATTCAACTTAATCAATGGTTAGCTGATGCACAAAAAGAGGAATTAAATCAAACAGCTTTGATTGCTTTGTTATATTTTGCTCTGTGGGGAAATCGTGTTGACTTAAGTTTGTGGTCAGCATTGGAGAGCGATGGCTTCTCTTCGAGACGCTCCGCGAACGCCAACGCCAAGGGCGAACGCAGTCGTTTTGATATTCAAAGCCAACAATCTCACATTTTAGTCGATGATGCCGCCAAAGTCACGAAATTGTTAGCGACTAAGGGTAAACGCATTGACTTTGTAATAGATAATGCTGGTTTTGAACTAGTTTGCGACTTATGTTTGGTAGATTTTCTCTTGGGTAGTGGTATAGCAAGTCAAGTGAAGCTGCATTTAAAGCCTCACCCGACTTTTGTCTCTGATGCCATGATTAAAGATGTGCTGCATACAATCGACTTTTTAGCAGCTTCCAATCATGAAGATGTTACATTATTTGCCAAGCGGTTGCAAGAAAATATTGCCTCAAATCGCTTAGTTTTATCTGAAGATTACTTTTGGACATCACCTTTAGCTTTTTGGGAAATACCCGACACACTCAAAAGTGATTTATCAGCCGCGAATTTGATTGTAATTAAAGGTGATGCGAATTATCGCCGATTATTAGGCGATCGCCATTGGGATTTTACCACGAACTTTGCAGATATCGTATCTTACTTCAGCGTCCCCATCGTCGCTTTACGCACTCTCAAGTCAGAAGTCGTCGCTGGGTTAAAACCGGAAGTTATTGAACAAGTAGCAAAATCTGACTCTGATTGGCTCACTAATGGACAATGGGGTGCGATTCAATTGGTAGACTAGACTTACCTGAGGTGATTTAATAATCTTTGGTGAGAAAAAGCGATGACTATTGAACCTGTCAGCCTTGTTTTACCAGACCATACGCAGCTACCAGAATCAGACGGAACCTTCGTGAAGAATTTTCAGGAGCATCCCCAGAGTATCCTGCTGACAGACTCAATTCAACCGCGTTTGCAACAAATTCACGCAGATGGGCAATACTGTATTGGGCAAGATTGCGGTATATACTGGCGGATGACTACTCCTCCAGAACGAGGCGCCGAAGCACCAGATTGGTTTTATGTTGCGAATGTCCCCCCAACTCTTAACGGTGAACTGCGACGCTCTTATGTATTATGGCAGGAACTGATCGCACCGTTGATTGTTTTGGAATTTGTCTCTGGTAACGGGGAACAAGAGCGAGATAATACACCTTTTGAAGGCAAATTTTGGATTTACGAACAAGTTATTCGTCCTGCTTTCTACGGTATTTACGAAGTGAAAAAGGCAGCAGTAGAAGTTTATCAAATGGTTGCGGGTAACTACCAGTTGATGGCTGCTAATGAAAGAGGACATTATGCGATCGCTCCTTTGAAAGTAGAGTTAGGTATATGGCTTGGTGAGTATCTCAATGCCAATTTACCCTGGTTGCGTTGGTGGGATGACCAAGGAAATCTTCTGCTGACTGGTGATGAACGCGCAAAACAAGAACACCAACGCGCTGAACAAGAACACCAACGCGCTGAACAAGAACACCAACGCGCTGAACAACAACATCAACGCGCTGAACAAGCTGAAGCAGAAAATGCACGTTTACGCGAACAATTACGCGCTTTGGGTGTAAATCCTGATTCCTTGTAATGAAATAGTTACTAAAGAGCCAGTCCACCAATATATGTTGACAAAAACGCTCCTGTGATGTAAATGTTGAACTTTAAGCCTGCCCAGCCGACAATATTTGGGCTGCGGTCAAATCCAGCATTGGAAAAGTCGCTGACTTAATAAGCTCTGTTCCTTCAAACACAGTTTCTTCATACAGCCCATCTATCAGAGTCAGCAGGGTAATTCTAGCTCTATCGGCATCAACAATCCAGTATTCAGGGATACCCCGTGCTGCGTACTCAGAACGCTTATAGCGGTAGTCTCTATCCTCATTTACCTTTCCTGGGGAGACAACCTCAACCACCATTGCTGGGGAAGGCATATCTGGAGCGATCGTAGCCCGTCTTCCTGCGATCGCTTCTAATAACTCCTGCGTCAAGATCATCAAGTCAGGCAGTCGCACACGAGTCCGGTTGCCTATGACCACGAGTTCTGTATCTTTATGGCGGATGAGTTGAATCGGGACAAACTTGAGAAACTGTGACAGTAAATAGAGAGAAATTAAGTTATTTCTATCACTTTCCGGTGGCATTTCAACCAACTCTCCATCCACAAGTTCGTACCGAGCATCTGTGCCATCATCATAGGCAAGATACTCGTTCAGAGTGAGTTTCTTGACTGCTGCGATCATAAGCTTTTTGACTTAATCATCACTCTAAACCTATATTTTACCTCTATTCTGCGATGTTGATATTTTAATAGCTAATTGGGAACAATAAATCGTCGTCTCTACAATATGCATGATTTGCCGGACACCTATTAAATGTAGCTTTGATTACTTTCACAAGATTTTCATCTGTGCAAGCCAAACTGCAATAAATGTGACAAACTTGATACAAAGAAATTTGTTAAGAATAGTAACAACGAAAGTTTGAAAAAGGAAACATTTCTTATGACATCACTTGACAATCAGCCACCCCATCAGGTAGTAATCGTTGGTGGTGGTTTTGGTGGACTTTATGCCGCGAAAGCCTTAGCCAAAGCTTCAGTAAACGTTACACTGATTGATAAACGGAACTTTCATCTATTTCAACCGCTTTTGTATCAAGTTGCGACAGGTGCGTTATCTCCCGCTGATATTTCTTCGCCATTGCGATCGGTGTTGAGTAAGAGTAAAAATACAAAAGTGCTGCTAGGTGAAGTGAATGATATCGATCCAGAAGCGCAAAAAGTGATTTTGGGTGATGAAGTAGTACCTTACGATACGTTAATTGTCGCTACAGGTGCAAAACATTCTTACTTTGGTAAAGACGACTGGGAAGAATTTGCACCGGGTTTGAAAACTGTGGAAGATGCGTTGTTAATGCGTCGTCGCATCTTTACGGCATTTGAAGCTGCTGAAAAGGAAATTGATCCAGAAGTGCGGCGTGCTTGGTTAACATTTGTAATAGTTGGTGGTGGTCCAACCGGTGTAGAATTAGCAGGAGCGATCGCCGAATTAGCATACCACACCCTGAAAGAAGATTTTCGCAACATCGACACTTCCGAAGCGCAAGTTTTGCTTCTCGAAGGTATGGATCGCATTCTCCCACCTTTCGCACCCGAATTATCAGTTGAAGCGGAAGCATCTTTAACGAGGATGGGTGTCACGGTACAGACAAAAGCATTGGTAACGAATATAGAAGATGATGTCGTTACTATCAAACAAAATGATGGGGTTACACAGATTGCTGCAAAAACGGTATTATGGGCAGCAGGTGTCAAAGCGTCGGCAATGGGAAAAGTTTTGACAGAACGAACTTTTGCGGAATGCGATCGCGCTGGACGAGTGATTGTTGAACCCGACTTAAGTATTAAAGGATATCCGAATATTTTTGTAGTTGGTGACTTAGCAAATTTTTCCTATCAAAATGGTAAACCTTTACCCGGTGTCGCACCCGTAGCCAAGCAAGAAGGAGAATACGTAGCTTCGCTGATTCAACAAAAACTTCAAGGTAAAAGTTTACCACCGTTTCACTACATTGATCGCGGTAGTTTAGCGATGATTGGGCAAAATTTAGCCGTTGTGGATTTAGGTTTTATTAAACTGACAGGTTTCTTAGCTTGGCTATTTTGGTTATTGATTCACATCTACTTCTTAATTGAGTTTGACAACAAATTAGTAGTGATGATTCAGTGGGGCTGGAACTATTTTACTCGCAATCGCGGCGCAAGATTGATTACAGGTAAAGAAATGCTCCAGGAAATAGAAGTTGAAGACAATAACGGTTATTACAAATCACTGAAAAAGAAACAGGCAGTTAATGTTTAGAGAACAATAAAGTTTTTTTGTCAGAATCCCGGTTTCTTGAAGAAACCGGGATTCTCTTTGTTTGTTCAACAAACCGGGATTCTCTTTTCTTGAAGCCGGGATTCTCTTTGCTATATTTTAGACCAGATATGCCCAATGCTGTCTTTTAAGATATTACTTATTTATTTGGTGAAAACCAGTACATTAGATTTAGGGATTCAAAAATAAACTGATGAAAGCAAACGCTTCTAGTTTTGCATCTATCGTAGGGGAAGATAATGCTGTCTGCGTATGGGAAGATATCGAACTTAGTCGCCAAGAGCGTATTCTACAGGCGATAATGCCTGGAAGCGTTCCTAGTTGCATTGTCTATCCTCACACTACCGAAGAATTAGCACAAGCGATCGCCCACGCTCACCAAAATAACTGGCGCGTTTTAATCTGCGGTAATTGTAGTAAAATCAGTTGGGGCGGTTTAGCAACTTGCGTTGATGTGGTAATCAGTACCGAACGCATTAACCGACTAATTGAACATGCAGTTGGGGATTTGACTGTCACCGTAGAAGCGGGAATGAAATTCTCGAAGCTCCAGGCAATTTTAGCAGATCGTCTGCAATTTCTCGCCCTCGATCCTACCACACCAGAGTCAGCAACTATTGGTGGAATTATCGCCACAGCTGATACAAATTCTTTGCGACAACGTTACGGCAGTGTGCGCGATCAACTTTTGGGTATTACCTTTGTCCGTGCTGATGGACAAATCGCCAAAGCTGGGGGACGTGTGGTGAAAAATGTTGCCGGCTACGATTTGATGAAGTTGTTTACTGGCTCTTACAGCACACTTGGGATTATAAGTCAAGCAACTTTTCGAGTTTATCCGTTGCCGGAGATATCGGGGACGGTGGTGTTAACTGGTAGGGCTCTTGCTATATCTCAAGCTGCGGAAACTCTGCGAGGTTCGGCACTGACACCAACTGGTGCTGATTTGCTTTCAAGTCAAGTTGTGTCTAATTTAGGTTTGGGTAAGGGTTTGGGTTTAATTGCTCGCTTTCAAAGTATAGTTGAGAGTGTGAAGGAACAGTCAAACCGACTTTTGGAAGTAGGGGAAAAGTTGGGTTTAGAAGGAACGATTTATTCTGCGGCAGATGAAGCTGATTTATGGCAGAAATTGCGAGAGCAAATGCATTCTGGTGTTAGGGATGTAATTATTTGCAAAATAGGAGTGTTACCTACTGCTGGGGTGGAAGTTTTGACTCAAGTAGAGGTGGGGTTGGTTCATATTAATAGTGGTTTAGGGGTGTTGCGGCTTGAGGGTGAAGGTGAGGTTGTCAAGATGCGATCGCTCTGTGAAGGTAATAGTGGTTTCCTCACTATTTTGTCTGCACCGATTGCTGTAAAACAAAAAGTAGATGTGTGGGGATATAGGGGTAATGCTTTGCAGATTATGCGGGGTATTAAAAAAGAGTTTGATGGGAAGAATATTTTAAGCCCTGGTCGTTTTGTGGCGGGGATTTGAGAAGAGAAACGAACCGCGAAGGCGCGAAGAACGCGAAGAAAGAGGGGAAAGGTATGCAGGTTTCGGATAATAATACGGCTAGTTTGAAGAATTTAAAAGGGTTTGATGCGAATCATCCGCCTGAGCCGAAGTTGATTGATAGTTGTGTGCATTGTGGGTTTTGTCTTTCGACTTGTCCTAGTTATAGGGTGCTTGGTAAGGAGATGGATTCTCCGCGAGGAAGAATCTATTTGATGGATGCAATTAATGAGGGGGAAATTGCGCTAAATGAGGCGACGGCATCACATTTTGATTCGTGTTTGGGATGTCTTGCTTGTGTGACTACTTGTCCTTCTGGTGTGCAGTATGACAAGTTAATTTCGGCTACTCGTCCGCAAGTTGAAAGGAATTATCCGCGCAGTTTGCCTGATAGGTTATTTCGCCAATTGATATTTTCTCTGTTTCCTTATCCGAATCGGTTAAGGTTTTTATTGGTTCCATTGTTGGTTTATCAAAAGTTGGGTTTGAATAAATTTGTGCGTTTTACTGGTTTATTACCGCGCATATCTCCCCGCTTGGCTGCAATGGAATCAATTTTGCCGGAAGTTACTTTAAAATCTTTTCAAGATAATTTGCCTACTGTTATTAAGGCAAAAGGTGAAAAACGTTATCGTGTTGGTGTGATTTTGGGTTGCGTGCAACGCCTATTTTTCTCGCCGGTGAATGAAGCAACGGTGCGAGTTTTAACGGCGAATGGTTGTGAGGTTGTGATTCCTAAATCTCAAGGTTGTTGTGCCGCGCTTCCGGAACATCAAGGACAAACTGAACAAGCGAAGGCTTTGGCGAGACAGATGATTGATAGTTTTGCCGACACTAATGTGGATGCGGTGATTATCAATGCGGCTGGTTGCGGTCATACTTTAAAAGAATACGGTCATATGTTAGAAGATGACCCAGAATATCGAGAAAAGGCAAAGGAATTTGCTAGTAAGGTAAAGGATGCACAAGAGTTTTTGGCAACAATTGGTTTAACGGCGAAACTGTCACCAATTGCTGAGAAACCGTTGAATTTAGTTTATCAAGATGCTTGTCATTTATTGCATGGACAAAAGATTAGCGTGCAACCGCGTCAGTTATTGCGGCAAATTCCAGGGGTGAAGTTGAGAGAACCGATTGACGCGGCTTTGTGTTGTGGCAGTGCGGGAGTTTACAACATGCTGCAACCGGATGTTGCTGATGAATTGGGTAAGCAAAAGGTGCAGAATTTGTTGAATACTAATGCTGATTTAATTACTTCTGCTAATCCTGGTTGTACGTTGCAAATTACTAAACATTTAAAGTTGCAGGGTAAGGATATTTCGGTGATACATCCGATGGAATTGTTGGATTATTCGATAAGGGGTGAGAAGTTGGAGGTTTAATATCAAAAGCCCTCACCCTAGAAGGGTGGGGCTACACGAACAAAGCCCGCCTGCGCGGGCTTCCTTATATTTATATAGAGTTTTTTGATTCTGTTCTAACTGTTCCATTTTGGAAATTAGGGAATTTACATCTAGTTGAGAATCTGAGTAATTCATTTATCGTTCACTGTGGTGATTTTACTAATACAAAGTTGACTTGTATGCAACTCTGTATTTAAGTTGCCCTAAATCATGCCCAAAGTAACAATATTTACTCTTTACAACTTTGTTATTTTGTGCAGTATATATTAAATAGAATTACACCCCCACAGGCAACTTTACATGCGTGCGATCGCACGAGTGCCACTACAGTTTTACCAATCTTAAGGTGCGATGGGCTTCATCCCCGCCGTAGGCGATCGCACCAAGACGCACTAATTTAACGAGTTGATTATCGGCGTTCAACAGAAGATATCTGCATTCTTATAAATCGGGGTTATCTCTGCGTTCATAAATCTCAATGTAGAGGAAATTATCCTTCATGATTTCACGCACCCAAATTTAATGTTCTACCAGAGGTAAAAATAAGATTTATATACTTGTCATAAATCTACCACAAGGTATTTATAACTAAAAGCGATCGCCTCTAAACTTACAAGACGAAGCTTATTTTTTATCAAAATCTCTATGGTAGATATTTATATTCTCAATCTACTTTTCATTGGTCTACTTTTGCTATTGGTGACGCTAGGTTCAGGCTTCATTTCACGCTTACCTCTTTCCTTTGCCCTCATCTATCTAGTGGTAGGTATTTTGGTAGGACCTTATGGATTAGGGCTGATTAAATTGCGTCAAGAGGGAACATTCAACGCCGAAATACTAGAAAAAATAACAGAGTTTGTCGTGATTGTTTCAGTATTCGGTTGCGGCTTAAAAATCGTTCGTCCGTTAAGCTTTAAGGCTTGGGATATTACGACGCGGTTGATTGTATTTTTGATGCCAATTTCCATTTTTGCGCTAGCCGTAGTGGGCAAATTCTTTTTAGGAATCAATTGGGGAGAGGCAATTTTATTAGGAGCAATTTTAGCACCAACTGACCCAGTTTTAGCATCAGAAGTACAACTGACAGATACAAACGACCAAGATGAGTTACGCTTCGGTTTAACTTCTGAAGGTGGTTTAAATGATGCTCTAGCTTTTCCCTTTGTTTATTTTGGCATTCATGCCTTAAAAGATGATAATTGGAACAACTGGTTGAAACAATGGGTTGCAGTTGATTTAATTTGGGCGATCGCTTCTGGTATCGTCATGGGAATTATCGTTGCCAAAGCAGTAGTTTGGTTCGATAAAAAAGTTCAAAAACGCCGCCTGGTTGATGAGACGATGGAAGATTTTGTAGCCATCAGCACGATTTTGCTAACTTATTCTTTGACAGAAATTGTTAATGGCTATGGATTTTTGGCAGTATTTGTTGCTGGATTAGTTGTAGAGCGAAGTTATAGAAATCCAGAGAAACCTCTAGCAGAATTAAAATTTGTAGAGCGAATTGAAAAGCTATCGGAAGTCGGCACAATTTTAATATTGGGGTCGATATTATTATTTAAGCCGATGCTTGATTATGCTGGTCAATCTTTGTTAGTGATAGTAGTTTTGCTCTTTGTGATTCGACCTGTGGGAGCCTGGATTAGTACAATGGGTAAGCGATCAAAAGAGTCGCGTCACCGAAAAATGGACTCACGAACCCGCTGGCTATTTGGTTGGTTTGGTATTCGCGGTGTTGGCTCTTTATATTATCTGGCTTATGCATTTGGTAATGGTTTAAAAGGCGAACTTGGTGAGCAAATTGGCTGGATTACTTACACAACTATTGTTGTTTCAGTAATTGTACATGGAATTAGTTCAACTCCATTAATGAATTGGTACGAGCGCAGAATTGCCAACCATGAAAATGCAACTCCCCCCGCTACAGTTGATGAATTCGAGTGAGGGATGGGAGAGAGGGGGGAGACAAGGGAGACAAGGGAGAGGGGGGAGACAAGGGAGACAAGGAGGCAAACTCCCCCTTGTCCCCCTTGTCCCCCTTGTCCCCCTTGTCCCCCTGTCAAGATAGTCCCCCTTCTCTCCTACACCTCTACTTCCCTGTCACCTTTTCAATCAGTTCTTTAGCTTTTTCACCGAAACTCTCTGGAGGATTTTCTGCTTTTTCAGCCTTCACATTCCTTTCGTAAGCCTTCTCCATTGTATTGAGGCTTTTACCATCTTTTATTGCTTGTTCGTAAGCTTCTTGTCGCTGTTCTTCGCGAAAACCTGCGGCTACGTTACGTTCGTAAGCGCGGTCAATCTTTTCTTCCGGCGTTGGTTTATACTCTGGAGGTATCAGCTTCAATTCTTCTAGTGTGGTTGCATAACTAGGCTGAACCACCACGAATAAACCCGACAGGCTAATAAAAATCATCAAACCAAAAACTAAAATGCTTGAAAGTAGTGCTTGCTTTAAAGTTAATAAAAATCTTGGCATGGAAAAACCCTCCTAATTTTCTGTTTTGAGCCTTTGTTTTGCGTAAATAAAGACAATTACTTACACCATTTACAAGGGTCACAGGCATCCTAAATGTTTCATGACAATTCTTCTTCTATCGGAGGATACATTAATTTTTGGTTATAACCAATTGTGATAAATCTTAATTCCTCGGCTTTGCACTATATATTCAAATAAATCTGTTGGTAGTGCTTCTTCTACAGGAAAAACGCCTGGTTTATTAAGTTTGCCCTCTAATAATAATTGAGCAATACTACCAGTGCCACAACCCGAAGCCATTGCCGTATTTTGATGCAATAAGTCTGAGCAAAAAATACTTGTCTCACCGTTTTTTTGCCCTGTAACTTCTGCGCGAACTGCTACCCCAATACCAGTAAAGTTATTAGTTACATCCGTCATAAAATGACTTACATGAGCCAAAAACTCGATAGTTCCACGCTTCTGCATTAACCATTTAGGAAACACATGAGCAGTAATCCAAGTCATGTGATTGTAAAAATCGGGAACTGAGCCAAACTTAGTTATTACAGTTTTGATTGATGGGAAAGCGTGGGGTAATGTGAAGGTTTCTGGCATATCAAACCAGTAAACTCCAGTGCGTCCGTAGGGGGGGAGAAAGTTAACAGCTTCGCGTTGGCTATAAGGCTTAACTGTTTGCCATTTGCCGTCTATCCAAGCATCAAAAGGATGTTGCAACCCTAGAAATGTTGTTCGCATGACGGTGACACCAGCACCACCAGAACCAGATACTAAATAACTCAAATGTATCTTTTCGGCTGTATCGAATTGCTCGACACCTTGACGTACCATGCTATTAGAAATGCCGGGAAAAATCCCAGTATTAACAATTGCCGTGACACCAGCGGCAACGGCTTGTTCATAATATTTTAAAGCCTTGCTGGTATATGAACGGTGATCGCTAACATCTACATAGTTGACACCTTGTTCGATGCAAATTTTCAGAACATTGGCATCGCGGTAATGAAATGGACCAGCACAGTGGACGACTAAATCGGCAGAGGCGATCGCACTCCGCAATTTGTCAACCTCCGCCAAGTCTAAAACCAGAAATTTCCGAGGCATATCGCTAGTTTCAGTATCTGGCGATCGCCCAGTGATGGTAATTTCCGCCTGCGTGTGGGTGGCTAAATCCTGGGCAACACTACTGCCGATCCGCCCCCGTCCTCCAAGAATTAAAACCCTTTGTGTCATCGATCTAGCATTGGCAACACTGTTTTTATTACATCAATTTTCCTTTATCTTTGTCATCGGTAACAAGTATAGATATCGCCTACTCAAGAAGGAAGATATTTAAATCTTACGTCAAGACACAAAAATACTAAATCTTTCTTTGTGTCTTTGCGTCTTGGCGTGAGATTTCAAAGATTATCCCCGCCCCAAGACAGATGCAACAGTAGACTTGAGAGAATCTCCTGCATCTTTGAGTGTCTGTGACACAGGTTGGCGATCGTGCAAAAACATCCGCGCACAGTTGCGTCCCGGTAAACCAGAAATTGAACCCCCCGGATGAGTTCCCGCGCCAGTCAGATATAAATTATCAATCGGCGTTTTATAATTAGCTATTTCCGGCAGCGGACGGAAGCACAGCATCTGTTCTAAAGTCATGTCGATGTGGTAATAGTTTCCTCCGTAAGTCCCCATACGTTGCGCCAATTCAGCAGGGCTTTCCACATGACGGGCAATAATTGAATGTTTCAGATTGGGCGAATACTGCGCCAGTTTATCCAACACTTTGTCTGCGACTTTGTTTTTCAATTCATCCGTCCAACCGGTACCCTTTAACCCCGTCCCTTCTGCACCGGCGATTTGATAAGGGGCAAAAAACTCAATCCACAGCGTATGTTTGCCTTCAGGTGCCATTGAAGGATCGAGTCCTGTAGGCATCACCACATACATCGATGGATCTTCATCGGGAATTTTGCCCAGAGTAATCTCGCTATGTGCCTGTTCCACATGATTCATGGAATCTGCAATCAAAATCGAACCAATGAGGTATTCATCTTTGTGTTGGTGATGTTCAAAGTGCAGCGGTTCAGATAAAGCACAATCAATTTTCAGGATGGTTTCGTTATTGTTGACAATGCGACGGTCTAATCTTTCTCGCAGATTCGCATCAGCAGTATCCACATCACTAGGATCGATGTGTTGTAAAAATAACCGCTTGGCATCAAGACTAGAAATTACACCTTTGTTAGCGCGATATTCCTTGCCGCCAGCAACCCTTACACCGACTGCTTTACCGTTATCTACTAAGACTTTTTCCACCTTCTGGTCGGTAAGAATAACGCCGCCTTTACTTGTCACGCATTTCACCAAAGCTTTCGTCAGTGCGCCCGTACCGCCGCGAGGACGTGCCATACCTGGGTTGTGACGCAACGCCATCATCATCGCCCCAAAGGACATGGCTTTTTGCGAGGGAGGGGAACTTAATTCTGCGGATAGTCGGGCAAGAGGTGCTTTGACAAACTCAGAATCAAAGTATTCGTTGATATTATCTATCGGACTGCCGAGAAGCGTGCGAATTAAATCTAGGGTGGTGTTAGTACCGCCAAGAATTGAAAACAAATCTGGCAAATTTTTCAGACCGTAGCTACCAACAATGTCTACAATTGATTTGGGTGCTGCATTAAAAAATGGTGTCACCGCTTTGACAAATCTTTGCCAAAATTCAGTGTACTCTGCATATTTTTGAGCATCTCTCTCGCTATAACGGGCAATTTCCGCACAAGTCTTTTCTACAGATTTATGTGCTAAGAAATACTTGCCATCAGGATGCGGACAAAATGCCACCGGATCGCATTCCAAATATTCCAATCCGTACTTGTGCAATTCTAATTCTTGAATTACCGAACCGAGGAAAATAAATAGGTGATTAATCGCGCAGGGGTTAAATTTAAAACCAGGCGCTTCTTGAGGCATAAGTTCTTCAGTTGTCGCACCCCCACCGGGAATTGAACGAGATTCCAGTAGCAAAACGCTGTATCCTTCTTGCAGTAGATATGCGGCGCAAACTAAACCGTTATGTCCGGCACCAATAATTACAACATCATACGCTTCCATAATTGCAACTTGGGGAATAGGGTATATTCCCTGATATTAGAAAGCGGTTAAGAAATCTTAATCTTTCGCTAGTTATAATCACAGCTTAGACATTTTTTTTATTTAACTTTTTTTAGCTATCAGTCTGTAGGAGGATGCCAAATTTACGAATAAGCAGCTACTCCTTTACCGATGAAAGAATACCGAAATATTTTTTTATCTCACGCTCCAGACGCAGAGGCACAGAGAAAGAAAAGATAGGTAATTTTAGAGCGGGAAGGGAGTAATTGAGGCTCAACCTCAACAACCATTTTTTGATACAGTGATGCTTTGTTAATCGCTCTTCATCTCTATGTCCCAGGTATCGCTCCCAAAGTCGCTTTATCCAGACCTACCCCTCACCGCTCTTGCGCCATTTAACTAAGTCCTAAAGTAGTGGGATAAATCGGAATATTTCGATATAAATCAGAATCCATAACTGTATCCGTCCTGTGAATGCATTTTTGTAAACTTATCCAAAGTCCCGCCTATCCGCTT